>ERZ772969.230-NODE-230-length-58165-cov-12.895336_pt1 | contig 58165 bp, 71 predicted proteins | sample MGYA00511676_ERZ772969 | MGnify/ENA primary metagenome ERZ772969 (study PRJEB29015, sample SAMEA2737651) | human gut metagenome | biome: human gut; feature: human-associated habitat; material: faeces | place: China | collected 2012 ... | reverse complement strand
TCTTCGAGATGGCAGAAGTCGTAACTCCTGCCTCCTTGAGACGTATTGCCTCAATAACTATTTCAGTTTTATATTTCATAAAATTTCCTTTAAAAACTGTCGGTTGACAGCAAATAAAGGATAATTCGCCCTCGGAACTTTAAGAAGGAACAGCGGAAGTCCTAGAAACGGAGCCAGACGACGGAGCCATTCTCAAACTTTTAACTTTGAGAAGGATTGAGGGCAATTTGAAATGAAACAACGACGTTTTTAGATTTAACGGCGGTCGGAAGATAAAGCTTGACGCAACTCAAAGAAAAAGCAACAAAAGGCTGAAATTCGTCAGCGGAAATTTTAGAGTCAGTCAAAGATGCGAGGCCAAAGGAAAAATCCTAGAAAAGCTGTCCAACCCTTTGAGAACAAAAAGCGGAAGATTGATATTTTCAAAAATTATGAAGCCAACGGTGTTGAGAAAATTCAGCGGAAATTAGAGATTTTTTCTACATTAATTTCAAAAAAATCCAGGGAAGCTGTTGCCACTAGTTTGCTAGAATGCTTCCGCCCGAATCGGTTTCGCATGGCCGATATGGAATTGGACGGTTTCGCTGTGGTCACCCGCTCAATCGTTGAAGCAAAAACCAAAGCAAACGGCCCGAGATTCGCCGTCTCGAGCCGCTCAAATGGAAGATTATCATGCGATCTAAAAAATCTTCTGCTCTGATTATATCAAAGGTACTTAAGCGGTGGTTACCTAAGGTGATCGTCGCACTAGTACTGCTGATGTGGTCGCGGTAAGAGCGCCTGAGTAAATGCCCCAGTTGGTTAATTAGCCGACTGGGGCAAGGTGTTTCTTGACCGAATATCTCCTAAAAAAGCAGGGAGAAGGTTCTCTACAAGCCGCTGTAAGCGGCTATGGAAAACTTGAGATTCAATCAAAAACTCAGAATGACCTGGGACAAATTGATCGGCTCGATCTTCTCAAAAAGTTTGTACGTACAAACTTTTTGGCCCTTGCAGTTGCCCACAACAAACCCCGGTCGCTACAGCCAGTGATGGGCCAAGCGCTTCCTTGGGGAAAGTTATGGACAACTGCAAGCAGAGAGGAAGTTTCCCACAAGCCGTGTAAACCGGCTGTGGAAAACTTAAGACCAACTTTGAAATCAGAGCCCGTTTGCAGTCTCCCTTTGAAAAAGCGAGACTGCCGGGCTAGGGGTTGAGGGGAGCGCTTAGCGTCCCCTCTAAAAACAAATTAAATTCAAAAAAGAACTAAGGGCAGGATCGCATTTTGGTGTCTAGTCTAAAGACCTAGACACCAAAATGCATCAGCACCTCGCTATTGCTCGGTCGAAAATTGAAAATTTTCGGCTGTCCTGCCCACCGCTGTCGCGGTCGAAACCTCCGGTTTCGGGGATCTTCAGAATCACTGAGTAATTAACTTTGATGTCTTCTCAGTTACGAAATCATTGACAGATTTCAAAACTAGTTTTTTCAACGCAGAGGTCAAGTGCCCTAATGTTTCAAAATCAGGCTGACCGTTATTCAAAGGTAGGGTTACAAAGTCATGCTTTATTTTTTGCGAACTAATGCTATTGCCCCAAGAGTACCTATGCCTCAAGCTCAGGTTGATACAAGTTGCCAATCCGAGCAGGATGTCCTTATGAGAGTATTTCTTTTCTTTAAGGTATAAGGCTAAGTTGTGACTGTCATTAGAGAAGAAATCTTTTTCTTGATACGAGACAACAAAAGTCTTTCCTCCAATAAAAACACAGTTTCCTCTATTTAAAAAGGAAGGATCATCGTAAGAAATAAAACTACTTACTCCATTGTTTTCTGCGCTTGCGCAAAGATAAGGAGTCGAGCCAGAGTTCTCCTTAATGTCTCTGGACAGAAGATTACTTGTATTTTTAATATTAAAAATGTCGGTAACTTTAAAGTTTTTAAATTCCTTTGTTTTTAAACTTGTAATTGCAAGAGTCTCTTCCTTCGTAAGGCAAAAATCAGGAGCCCCGGAAGCGGTAAGATAACTTTTCAAAACTTCTAAACGTTCGATTTCAAGTTGTTTCATAAATGAGTTTATGAAATCGAAATCAATTTTTCCTTCTTTTGAAAATGGCATTGAGACTTTGCTGTTGAGAAAAGTTTCATCTATGTGTCTTACAAGCACAGACAACAGTTTTCCTTTTTGATTGTTAAGCAATGTAGTGAAAAAAGGGATTGATTCCTTAGTTAGAGAAAACTGTGGGATGATCTTTCTAATAAATTGTCCTGCATACCAAGGTCGCTCACGGTAGAAAAAATCCATTTGCAGCAAACCTAGGCTCCAACATTTTGAAGGATTGAGATTTTGCTCCTGAACTTTGCCAGTACTCTGCAAAATACCATTGTTAAAGGAAGATCTCGTTACATAATCGAATTCGTCACCTTCGGACAATAGGTTTGTATTAAAACCTTTGGTCTTCTCAATCCTGAATAAATCAGAAAGTTTTACTTCTCCCCACTTTACCTCATCAATATTTTCGGAAAGTGGGGTAATTATTTTCCCAAGGAGTTTTCTCCTTCGGCTTGCCGTCTAATGAGCGAAGAAACTTCCCATGCGAGATAATCTGCGACGTTTTTTTTGAAATCCTCTAACTTAGGTCGAGAATCAATTGGAGCGGCTTGATTCCAGTCCGCTCCGTTTTTGGGATCAATCTTACCTTCGTAATATTCTTTTTCAGTAAGATAGTTCAACTTGTCTTTGCCAAACCTCACAAGTTGAACAACTTCCTCATACCTTTCTTTGGCGTGGCCGGTGTCTTTAAGATTGACGCTGGCTTTTTTACGGTTTGTCCGAGTGTATCCGTCGTTAGAAAAATCAATGAATTTAACAGTGTCATCAGCTTGATGAGGCTCATTGACGCGGAAAACATAGACGTAGGTTTGCACGTTTGATTTTCCGATAAACAAGTCAATTGGCATCTTGATGCTAGCCAATAGAGTATGTTTTTTTAAGATTCTGCGGTTGTAGTCAACTGCCTTACCGTTGCCGGACGATCCTTGAATAATAATGGCAGCGTACCCTTTTTCCATCATTCCCAAAGCCTTTTCTACGAAAATCATTCCGTTTCCGGCTGCGGAATAGGGAGGATTGAGTACAAAGGCACTGGCAGGAAATTTTTCAGTTACTTTACAGAAGCCATATTTTCCGTCGAAATCGTGCAATGAATCCTTATTAAGAATGTTGGAGCTGCCGTCCCCCATAAGAATCATGTTGAGAATAGCTAACATATAAATACTTGGGAGCACCTCTAAACCGAGAAGTTGTTCGGCCCTAATAGTTGCTTCCTTTCGAGCCAGTTCTTCTGGGGAATTAATTTTGTTTTTTGCATCTATCAACATCTCGTTCATAGCTGCAACCAATAATCCGGCGGACCCAGTGGCAAAGTCCCAAACGTAGGAATTCATGTCTACTCTGGCTAACTTAGCCAAAAGTTTTGCAACGTAAGAAGGTGTTAAAACGACATCATTTAATTTATCTTGTGAAAAACCCAGCCAACCGTACATTTCATTAAAGAGTTTGCCGGTAAAGTCGGTAGTCAAGCCTATTTTGTAATAACGGCCAAGGTCGTCAACAATTTTATTAAAGACTCTTTTAAGCTGAGTCTCACCGGCAGTGATTTTATTCAAGTTATCACTGGTTAAAGTGTTTTGAAGGGTTCTAACGATGAGGTCTCTTTTCGCATCCGGCAGCGCCTTTTCTGTTAAAAATGCCTTAATTTTTCTAAGAATAATTTCGCCGTCTGTATTACCGGGTTCCGGCGAGGATTTCAGATCTTCTTTTTCTAAAGGCTTTACTTTTCCGGGAACTCCAAGAGTGGCAATGATGGAGGAGGCAACGAGATAAACCCGGTCATTTTCAGACAAGTTTTTTTCGTTCTGATAAATGTCGTTGTTTAACTTTACTAAGCTGGCTTTAATTTCTTGTTCTTTTCGCTCTCTTAATTGCTCTAGTTGTTCAGCGCTGATATTTAAGGTTTTAACTTTCTCAATAAACTTGTCAAATTCGGGGGGGGGGTAAGAATGATAGATCTGTGTACTCCCCGACTTTTTGTCCTACACCCAAATTATTTTTAGAGACGTAATAAACCGCAATTGAGTGTTTTAGTTTGCCCAACTCGTCTTTGAACCCCGTCATCCCAATAGCAATGATATCGGTGTAGCTCGTATGGTGGAGCAGAGCGTTTGCATAGTGGACAGCACCGTTTGCCGCAAAAGATTTGATATTTGAATAGTTTGGTTCATTCCGAGCTGTTAAGTTGTCAATGTTCCCGCAAGAGTCGAGTTTTTCAAGCTTACCCTTATAGCCTTTGTATTCGATAAGCACGGGCCAATAGTTGAGGTTTTTATCTTGTAGCAGCAGTTTTGCGTCAGGTCTATTGCCTCCTTTTCCACCGCTTTTGGATAAATATTCGTCAAGCGCCTTGTCGATTTCAGTGTTTAAAGGTTCTTGTTCAAGTTTGTAGTCTAAGTTATAAGATTTCATCCACCCGTTAGCCAGATCGGCAATAAGCGGTTCTACAGATCGAACTTTATTTTTGGTAACTGTTTTAGTCATGCGAAAAGGAAGATTTCATTTTTTAGTCAATGGTCCTAAGAAAAGACCGCCCCGTTACCATTCTAAAGAATTGTGTATTTGCTTTTCACTGCTATAGGAGCTGGGTACAAAACTTTCCCCATTCCTCCATCATATTCCTGCGTTCCAGCTCCATTTTGCTTCTGTCGTAAGCTCCCTTATAAGGATCATTACGTTCGTGCAACATGTTGAGATTTATGGCCTCTTTATCGAATCGTTTGTTATTCCCGAGCACGTCATCCTTTGCCCAAGTTTCAAAACAGCTGCGAGCTGTTGCGTGCTGAGTAGCGATACATTCCTTTCCAATTCTTTTTGATTTTTCCTTGTCGATCCAGCCGATTCCGTCCAGAAGTTTCTTTCTTGCGTGGGCTTTCCTAATGAGTTGATTCATAGCCATATCGGAATAGGGCCTTCCGTAGGAATTACAAAAAACATATGGACTTTCACTGAACCGAACTACGTTCTTGAGTAGCGTAACGGCTGCTTCGTTTAAGAAGATAGTCCGGGAACGTTTTGAGCCTTTAACCTTGTCATCCTCCGGCGGCACATTCCAGATTTTTTTCTCAATATCAATATCCGACCACTTGGCATTTCTAACGGGCTTAGATCTGGCAGCTAGATAAATCGAAAATAGAAGCATCTGGGCGGTTCTGCTTCTCAGAGTACTAACGTCTTTTACAAACTCAGGAATTTCGTGAAAATCTAACCCGGAATAATTTTCCTCTTCCTTTCTGTTTTTATTGTATGGCTCCATTAAGACCCCAAGAGCTCCGGAAAGATCAGCCGGGTTCTCGCGGTTTTTTCTGATTCGAAGAGCTATCGCCCATCGTAAAATGGCTCTAACGTCAGCGAGAATTTTTGAAGATGTAGAGGGACTCCTGTTCCAAACAGGGAGCAAAAGATCCTTAATATCTTCCGGTTCGATACTCTCGATTGCCTTTTCACCGATTTTTGGGAAAACATGGTTCGATAATCTGCTTAATGTATTAGCTTCTCCTTTGACATTGTTTTTCCAGAAATTATTGGTAGCTCTTTCTTTAATCCAATCAAGTGCACATTCTTTAAATGTCTTACGTTTAACTTCTACGGTGCATTCTTCCTTTCCAGCGGTCTTTTGTTCTTTTGGGTTTGTTCCTTTACGGAGCAGTTCAGAGAGCTCGATAGCTTTTTTTCTAGCATCCGAAAGAGTAACCGAGTCGGATGTGCCTATCTTGAAGAGATGTCTTTTCCCTTTCCATGAATAGCGGAAATAAAACTCTTTGCCGTATTTGGTGACACGCAATTGAAGGCCTCGACTTCCGGTAATTGAATAATATCCTTCCGCCGTTAGATTTTTGATTTCTAAGACCGTTGAAACTTGCATCCAAAAACTCCAAATTCAAAGTGGTCACTAAGAAGAAAAAACTCAAAATTTAGTGACCAGTTTAGTGACCATTTAGCTGCGGCTGCATGTGAACTCATGCGAACTTATACGAACAACGCTTGTTACAGTTGTTTCGCAACTTTCTGAATTTTAGAGGATTTTTGAACGCATACGAACTTATGCGAACTAATGAATGGCGGAGAGGGGGTCTGCCATTATTTACCTACGACATAAGCACGACATAATTACGACAAAGCATACTCATACTACATTAAAATCAATAAAAACAAAGCGATAAGACGCCTAAAATTATCGGAATAATTTTCCGAAATGCGACAAAGGTGCGCCAAAATAACGACACTTTTTTGTGTTAGAGTGTGGGGCAGATGTGGGGCAAACTTGTAACCTGTACTCATACGAACATGGCAAAAGTAACAGCAAAAAATATCTTTACTCTTCCGGAAGGGCGGCACAGCGTCGCCCCAAATTTGAACCTGAGGGTGCGCGACGGTAAGCGCACCTATGTCCTGCGCTACTGTATTGGAGGTAAGCGAAAAGATAAGCACCTGGGCTCGGCGGATGACTTATCTCTTACAGAGGCCAAGCGCCTGGCTGATAAATTAAGATCTGAACTTGCAGAGGGGAAACTTCCCCAGACGGCCAGGGATAAACTTGCCGAAAAATTAAAAGAGGCCGATGCTCCGACTTTCGAGAAGTACGCCCTGGATGCAATAGAAAAGATTGCCTCTGTACGCGTATGGAAGAATGCCAAACATAAAGCGCAGTGGTTCGCTACTGTACGCGCCTATGCCTTTCCCGTCTTAGGGAAAAAGAAACTGTCTGAGATTAAAAAAACCGACGTGCTGGAGGTGCTCCGGCCGATATGGTCCTCTAAGACCGAGACCGCCTCCAGGGTTCGGGGACGTCTAGAAAATATATTTTCCTACGCAGTAACCGACGGTCTCATGGAGTTTAATCCCGCCATTTGGAGAGGAAATCTCGACAGAGATTTACCGCCGCCCTCTAAGATTCAAATCGTTGAGCACCATGAAGCTATGCCGCTCGAGGTGCTCCAGGAAAAAATTTCATGCTTTTATCCGGCAGACACTAGAACCCGCCAGGTGATTTTATTCACAATTCTGACCGCCAGCCGCGTGGGCGAATCCGTTCCGGCTCGGTGGGATGAAATTGATTGGGAAAATCGTATCTGGTCCGTGCCTCCGGAAAGAAGAAAAGATCAAAAGCCGTATCCTCACCGCGTGCCGCTGAGCGATCAGGCGATTGAATTGCTGAATTCTGTGGAGAAGAAAGGCGAGGAGATATTCTGCTTTAATGCGGATAACCTAGGCAGCCGCTACAGTCTGGCGCATCTATTACAACAAATGACTAACACCACCGCCACAATGCACGGCTTCAGGTCGACGTTTAGAGACTGGGCGGCCGAAAACGGTGTGCCGGATACCATTGCTGAAAAATGTCTCATGCATGTAACAGGAAACGCCGTTGTCCAGGCCTATCAGCGTTCTGATCTCTTGGAGCAACGGCGTGAAGTAATGCAGGCGTGGGCCGATGCGGTTTTTGCTAAGCTGACGCGCTAAAGATAGCCGGATGGTCCGTCATCCATTTATCAACTTCAATTGTTTTCCAGCGGGGGCGTCCCTTTATGTAATGTCCTCGCGGAAAATATCCCTGCGCAATCCAGCGCTCAAGTGTCCGGATAGAACGTCTCACGTAGGAGGCGGTTTCGTTTTTTGTCATCCAGATTGTTGCCATTTTTATTCCTCCTTCAGCTCTTCCGGAATCGTATCGTCCTCGTCCAGAAGCGCATAAATAGCCCGGCCAAGGTCGCCGCCTATGAGTGTCCATGCCATCCAGGGCTCGCGGCCGTTAAAAATTTGTCGGCCAAAATCTCTGAGCGTTTCGTGCTCTGAAAATCTCAATACCGCCAAGGGGGCCAAAAGCGAATTTAGTCTTTCATGGCTAAAGGTCTTATTTACTCGGTTGTAGTACCACTTCGCTTTTCGATAATCCTCCAGCAGGTTGTCCTTATCGTGGGCTCGAATGATGTACTTAATGACGTTGGCGATTGAGAAGGGCAGGCCTTCAATGATGTCGATCGGTTCTAAAACGATCTTATGTTTTTCGTAATGCCGCGGATGATTTACGTTGTCAGCCATTCTTGTCCTCCAAAATTCTCTGTTCTTTCTTTTCTCGATTACTTTTCCCGGCAAGCGCTTCCCTGAGGCAAATTGAAGCACCCTCAGTTGTGCGCGGGTATCTAAGACGTCCGGCCGGAAGTCGGTTGGAAACTTTCCCCAAACACTCGTATTCAGTTGCCCCGACGTCTGCCTCATACACATAGGCGTAAAGCAGATTTAGCCGGACCAAATATTTGCGGCCGCCGGCGATAAAGTTAAATTCGCGCTGCGCCTGAGCATTGGCACGATGGAGCGGGTTTTTGATGTGTCGCATGTCAAGCTCCTTTGTTTCTCAAATAGTCCAGAAGCATGTCCTGAACCTCTCTTTTTGATCGCTTTTTTGAAAGGGCTACGTAGTCGATCGTGTCCCGGGCAAGAATCTGGTAAACCGTCACAACTCTCGGATGCCCCGCCTGCATTTGACGCATCGGGCCAATACGTTCGATAACTTGCTGATATTCTTCGAGATTCCACCATTGGCTAAAAAAGACCAATTTGCTGGATCCGTCCTGGAGGCTCAGACCGTGCCCGGCACTTGCCGGGTGAACGAGTAGCATCGGAATTTCGCCGTTGTTAAAGGCCTCAACGGTTTCCGGACGCTTATCGAACGCCTTAGCCTTCGGGAATGTTTTCAGGATTCTGGCGAGGTCCGTTTTAAATTGGTACGCCACTAAAAGCGGTTCGCCCGCTGCTTCTTCCACGATCGAAGCCAGCGCGTCAATTTTGGCCGTGTGAACTTCTTCCCAGTTGTGGAGCTCGTCGGTGTAAACGGCCCCATTTGCCAGCTGTAAGCATTTGACCGTTTTAGCCGCCGCGTTGACCGCCTCAACCGTCTTATTGTTCGAGAGCTCGATAAAGAGCGCTTTTTCCATATCGTCATAGAGGCGCCGAGCATCGTCCGGCAAATCCACTTCGATATTGACGAACTGCGGCTTATCCAGCTCGAAATAATCCTCTGCCTTGATTGAGAGACAGACGTCGGCGATTGCGTCCTGGATCTGCGACTGTGCGAAGTCGTGCGGCACCCATTGAACCGCGGCCGCGTTAGCTCCGACCTGCAAAGGTCTAAACCAGCGGTTATGGAAAGCCGTGAAACTTTTCCCCAGGCGCTCGCCGTGGTCGATAAACCACAACTGTCCCCAAAGATCATTTAGGCCATTGGGCGACGGAGTTCCGGTGAGCGCAATGAATCGCTTGAAAAAATTCGAAAACTTCGCGAGGGCTTTGGCGCGTTTGGATCCCTGGCGTGTCCGGAAACTTTTGAGCCGCGTGGATTCGTCCGCAATGACAACCGGGAAGGGCCACGTGTAATTTTTTGCCGTCAAAAAATTATCGAGCCACATCAGATTGTCATAGTTAATGACGTAGATGTCCGCCTTCGTGTGCAGCGCCTTGATGCGCTCCTTTGTCGTCCCCAGGATCGGAGAGACCTTCAAGTGGCAAAAGTCCTCCCACTTCCTTACCTCACTCGGCCATGAGTTCCGGGCAACGGCCAGGGGCGCAATGACGAGCGCCGGGCCTTCCTCGAATATGTTTTTAAGCACATCGATGATGGCAAGCGAAGCACTTGTCTTGCCCATACCCATGGGAACAAACAGGCCGCAGCGGGGATGCTGCAGAGCGAACTGGATCATTCTCTGCTGGTACGGCCAGGGATTGAACTTACGCATATTGTTCCTCTACTCCGGAGCGGGAGACAGAGATCAGGTGGCTCACCAGGGCCTGCGCCTGATCCTCGCCAAAAACCACGTACACCTTGCAGCCGGCGCTTGACATCCGAACGTGCTCGCGAGCCTGGTGAGGGCCGAGCTTGCCGGTTTCTGTTTTTGCCTCGATCCAGGCATGGATCCCCGGGAGCATGACGAGCAGGTCGGGCGCTCCCCGGCAATTCTCCCAGGCGCATTTGCGAACCTCGCCGCCCGCTTCCTTGATGCGTTTTTTAATCAGCGCGACGACTTTGCCTTCGGGCGTCATTATCGGTTCTCCTCTTTGTGCTCCATTCTGCGGACGCGGGTCTGAAGCTGGAGGAGCTGATAATTGAGACTGTCGAGCTTATTCAGGAGGCCTGTAATAAACATGCCTGCTACCAAGGCAAAAATCGAAGCTAAAACGATGATTAGGATGTCCATGATTTATCCTTTGAGGGGTGAGGGCCCCTCGTTTCATTTATTAGAGAGTTTCTTTATTCAAGCGGTGGAGAAGTGCTTTGAGTAAATCAGGCACTTGATTAGCAGGCAGTCGGTTTTCGCAGTAGGCCTTGATCCACTCATAGCTGCCCACCCTGACCAAATGCCACGCATCGCCCAGCTCATAAATTTTGGGTTCCCCGTTTATGATGGTGATCCCGAAGCGACTTATAAGGTCGTTATCTGATGTTGCTAGGAACGCATTGGATTTCTTTACGCGGAGGGGTTTCATCTCCATAGATTTGATGTAGTCCATGAGCTCATCAAATCTCGCTGCGGGAATTTGACGATACGACGTTACGCAAAAATGGTGCTGAAGGATTGAATAAGCGCGGAGTAAATCACGCTGATTGGTAAAACGATCCTTCATGGCTAATTGGACGCATTGAAGTTGTCCATGGAGCATGGGAGCCGCATTGATAGCTGGCGCGATAGATTTTCCAAGTGGGGAGGAGAGAGGAAGAGCTTGAACCGTATTTTTGGCTCTGAGTTCTTCTTCCATTTTGTTGAAAGCATCAAGCCAGGCAAGTTTGAATTGAAGCGCTTTCTCTCCGGTCCAACCCATGACCAGAAGCGTGAAACCGTCACGAGTCATTCGGTAGGCTTTGGACTTGATTTTTGCTCCCTTGATTAACGGGGAAGCCCGTAAAATCTCTGTCTCCACAAAATTGTGGAGACGTTGAGGAGGCAACGAGGTTATGAGATTTTTGATGTCGCGAAGAACTGCATCATGGCGTTTCTCGAAGAATTCAGCGACGTCAGTAGAAAGTGCTGTAACTTGATTTTTGACAATAGAAAGGACGGGTGCGGGTGCACCTGTAGATAAATTAGCCGTCATGGACTGGCTCCTGTTTACATATTTTGAATTTCGCCCCTTTTGAGAGGGCGCCCAAGCGCTCAAAACCTGTAAACAGTCAGGCGGGCATATTCCCGTAAGGTATTGTATTAGCCTCACGCTCGGGCATAAAAATAGCCGCAAACTATCGGGGCGGACGCGTCCGCTGTTTACAAGTGTTTTGAGCACTTGCCCGAAGTGTACTATAAATTTAGGAGGGTTGAAAGAGGGGGCAGAGTAGATCATCGCGCTACTCCCGCCAAGATGGTGAACGAGGCGCCGTGGGTTGGCGGACCGCTCCAAAGGTAACGGCACATCTTTCGATGTCCCTCGACGCTCGTTCATTAAAGCAATGCAAGCACGCATAAAAACACCACCCGAGGGGTGGCGCAATGCGCCTTTGGAATGCGGGCCGCCAAGCCCGTGCCATCCGTTTTCGACGGCACTTGTATTTTGGGCTTGAATGTATGTGCTTGTCAACATGGTTAATCTTTCTTGTATCTAAATGAAGTGAATCCCGCCGCAGCCAGCGGCAGGTCCGGTGCCCAGGAGGGCGGTGTTGCCATTAGCCGCTCGAGCTCTGAGTTGTCCTTGTCGAGTGCGGCTTCTGTAATAAATTCGTCGTGAACGGAGAAAACGATTTCAAACCCGGCTTGTTCGATGGCACCCATCGCGCCGATCAGAATGTCGGCGGCTGCGGCCTGGGTCGCGTTTTCTACGATTTTTCCGGAGTAGGTCGGAATGCGGGACCACTTCCGGGAATACTGATCGATGCCCATGTAGCTGAACGTGCCTTTGCCGACGCCTCCGTCCTCGAGCTGTGCGCCCGGATAACAGATAAAACGTCCGGAGGGCAGGCGCATTCTTAGCCAGGCGCCTTTACGGTCGAACCACAATTTGGAGGCCTGACTGGGGACGCTGTTCATTGCCCGGATGGCAGCCGTGTCGCAGGCCGCCCAAAATTTTTGAATTGCCGGGTGCGCATCACGCCAGGCTAATTTGACCGCTTCGCAGGCGATAAACGTGTCCCTTTTGAGACCGTGGGTCAGTTTCTTTTCTTTGTACCACTCGTATGAGCCCTCGGCTTGTCCCCAATAGCTGTACGAAATATTTTCCCGGACATGTTTCGCAAGTTCGTCCAAGTTGATCGAGTAGGCAGCCGCGAATGTCAAAAACGCACCGACACCGCCCTGATAGCCCAGAGCCAACTCCATCACTTTGCCGATTTGACGCTGATGCTTCGTAACGTCCTCCGGACGGATACCGAAGGTTCTGCCGTAAGTCGCTTTATAGAGGTCAGGGCCGTGGCCCGCATCGAAATCTCTGAACGCCTGAATTTTCCAGGTTTCTCCTGCCAGCCAGGCGAGCATGCGGCCTTCGATGTTTGAGAGGTCGGCCACAACTAAATGCTTGCCCGGCGTGGCCATAATGCAGGAGCGCAAGCAGGAGGACATGAGCTCACCGGGCTCGGTCAGATATTCCGCCCAGCCCCCTTTGATGGCCTCGACGCCTGCATCGATCACGTACTGCGGGAGCGTCGGGCGCGGGAGGTTCTGCAGCTGCATGAGGCGCCCGGCGTATCGGCCTGTGCGTGTAGCCCCGCGGAACTGGAGACATCCGCGCATACGGCCGTCGGAATTTACGCAGGCAATCAGTTTTTTGTATTTGGCCGTGCTCGTCTTAGTGGACGCGAGGCGTACCCGGAGCAACTCTTTCACGGGCTCGGGAATATTTTCGTCAGCCAGGCGGCGCTCGATTGTGGAGCGTGTGAGGTCCGGGAGCTTGACGTTGTACTCTGAGAGAATATATTTCAGCAGAGCGTCGCGCTGGGTAGCGGCCTCGACTTCTCCGCCCGTAAGTTTCCGAGTTTTCTCAGCGTTCTCCATGCGCAGGCGCTCGGAGAGGTCGATAGCAGCATGCGCAAGTTCAACGTCCATCAAGGCACCGCGATTGTTAATGCGCTGATCAATCACGAACTGAGCGCGGTCACGCGGACCCCAATTCCACGACGGCAACTTTTTATAAATCACGCGCATGGCCTCGACGTCCAGACGACAATAATTTACGAATCTCGCCCAATCCTCCGGATCTGTTTTGCGACTGGCGATCTTGCCTTGAAAGTTCGGTTTGCAGAATTTCAGCACTAAGCGGCGGCCGTCTTTATCTTTCGCCTGGTCAACGGGCAGGCCGTAAACCTCGGACAGTGTCCCCAGGGCGCCGGGCAAACCGTGCGAATACGCCTTGACCATACAGTCATCGACCCGTTCAAAAGGCAGGTCAACGTGCAGGTTTTTGGCTTTGCGCAGGACAGGAACGTCGAAATTCGCGCCGTTATGCCATACGGTATTAACAGCAGGATCGGCGAGCGCTGCCCTGAGATCCTCCGGCATCGTTTCCGTGACTGTTAGATCCCAAACCTTCGCAGGCTCGTCATCGATCGCATAGCCAAAAAGCAGAACGTAACAGTCCTCAGCGTATTGATGCGGGCCGTTTTTGATGTCTCGGCGGCTGAATGTTTCTAAGTCTGCCCAAAGTGTTTTCATATTAAGTCTCCTTAACTCATGGCTCCGTAGAGCCATGTCCTAAAGATTCTTAGTCCCAAGGATTCCCGCCAACAGAAGCGGGAGCAGGGTCACCGTCTCCGAGGTCGGAGAAGTCGGTCGGTTTGGCCGGAGCGGAACCTGCACCGAATGCATCACCGTCACGGACGAACTGGATGCCTAAGAGCTTGGCATTGACGCGCTTGCCGTTGGCGTTGTCCTGCGCCCAGAGTTCGACGCGGGCGTTCACGTAGCAGCCGGAATAAACAAGGCCGTCGGCCTCAGTCACCGGATTGCATCTGCGGTCCACCACAGTCGGGCGGGCTTTGTTGCGGGAAGTGACGTACATCATTCCGGCGTAGCCGTCGTATTCTTTGTTGTCGCCGTCGCGCAGGCAGAGCTTTTCTGTGGCGTACAGAGATTTGAGCAGGCCAGGGGCTTTGTCTTTCCACTTCTCAGTCGCCACGCGCTGGATCTCGGTGCGGATTTTCTGAATCTGGGTTTGATCGTTCTTGTCGATCAGAACGGTGGCAGAGTAGGCAGGCGCAGAACCGTTAGAGGAATCGGCGACGAAAATGTGCTCGAAAGACAGACGTCCGGAGATATTGATAGCAGTCATTGAAAACTCCTTAACTTAATTAACAGGTTGAAAATCGGTAGGTTGTGCGGCAGGTGTCCAGGCGGGACGCTTGTCGCTTTCAGGTGCGACCACAGGCGCGGGTTCGCTTCGCGTGATGATTTGTTCGAGCTTCGGCCACTGGCGCTGTCCGATGCGGCCGGCCTTGTAGAGCTTTTCTGCCGCCGTCGGCGTGATGACTTTGTAGCTATAGCGCTCGTTTTCCTTGAGCTTGAAGGTTTTCAGCAGTTCTTCTGCTTCTGCTGCGCTCGTCCACTGGCGATTGCCCGGGCGTCCTAACACTAGCTTGAAGCCGTCGATATGAACGCCTTCGAGCATCTGCTTATGGGCTTCTTCTCGGACAGCCGCGATCCAGGGCTCCAGGAGGTCCGCAAGAATTAAGTTCTGCCCGAGTTTTTCTGGACTTAATGCTTCTTCCGGAATGATCGGGATCGCCTCACCTGCTTCAGTAATGGGCTTGAAGTCGACTGCCTCAGCGGCATTCTGGCGAAGTGCCGGGCAGGCGGATTTGGCTTTGCAGAAGCGGCAGGCATCAGCGCTCGGGATCAGTGATTCAGGCGGCAGCGGATCGGCGTTCAGATACGAGAGCGCCTTGGCTGCGCATGCCCGTGCATTGTTGACAAAGGTCTCGAGCTCGGCGGGCGTGAACTTCCAGGAATCGATATTGTCAATCCGGGGCTGGAAAATATGGAGCTCGATTTCCTTGATCTCGTCGAACAAAGAGAAGTATTGGAAGGCGCCCCAGGCATAGACCGAAAGCTGCAGATTGCCCTCGGCCTCAACTCTTACGCCGCGGCCGAATTTCAAATCGATGATTTTGAGCGTATTGCCGACAAGGGCGGCGCAGTCGATTGTCCCTTTGGCGTTCGCTTCGCCCGTAACCTCGGAGATAGCGACCGGAAATTCGATCTGGCGAATGCCGCCCGCAGTTTCGCGCTCGACATAGCTCACATAGTCATTCACAAAAGTGAGGTTTTCGCTCGGGATGGCTTCCGCAGGTTTGGGCTGATTCGGGTCCAGGATATGCGCAGCGTAGGCGTGTGCAAGCGTGCCCTCTTTGGCGTATTCGCTCGATTCGTCCGGGAAAAGGCGGCAGAGGGAAACGGAGCCCGGGCAGTGCATCCAGCGGTATGCGGATGACGGGGAAAGAAGTGCGTGGGCCATGGTTAAACTCCTGCGAGAGCTTTATCAACGGAAGCGGCGAAGGCCACCAGTTTGTCGTCCGGCACATCGGAGAGTTTCTTCGCACCGAATGAGGAAAGAATCTGAATGCCGACATCTCTGCTTTGGGTAAACAGCCCCATTACCTTCTGCATGAGCGCCTTACGAAGGGCTTCGTAATCCACGGGCTCCGAGGGTGCGGGCTGAGCGACAGCCTGGGGCGCGGGAGCCGGAGCAGGTGCTGCAAAAGGTGGGTTTTCAGGGACGGGCGCCGGTTTCGGCGGGACATGGATGCCGTTGTCCGGGGCGGCCTGCGGTGTGACAGGTGCCGGGGCCGTGGGCGGCGCCATGTGCATGGCCTGGCGAATGAGTTCGGCGAGGTTGTTGATGGCCTGAGTGTTTTCGGCGATGACGTTTTCAAGTGACATGATTATCTCCTTTAGACAGTAGGGGGTTCGGGGAATTTGTCCCCGGCTTCGAGATGGATAAGAGAGCTGCTAATACCGTTCAGAACGGCTTTGATTGCTTCGAGTGATCCTCGAGGAATGACGACAAGATCTTTTTCAGTCGGATCTTTCAGGGCTTCTTTGCAAATAACTTCGCTATTTCGGAGAACGCCAAGCTCAGATAATTCCAGTCCGTCGACAGCTGAGCTAACTTTTTCCGCGATATCTTCAAGATCACCGTCAAGTTCATTAAGGGCTTCTTGAAAGTTGACGGCGAAATCCTCAAGGTTGGCGTCAAGCCTTTCTTCCCGAGATACCAGCTGATCCTCTTGCTCCTCGCAGGCATCGATAATTGGCTGCGTCGCGTCCAAGCGTTCGACAAGCGTGCGGATGATCGGCGGCATGTTTGAGAGGCCTTCGGAACGAATCCAGGCGATAAGCTCGTCGTCGGTCATCGTGTTCAGGCTGTACGACGCCAGGTTAAAGACTGAGTTCATAAAAGACCTCCGAGAAATTCCGGAAGAATGAAGACGAGGTAGACAAAGGCCCAGAAACAGAAGAAAGCAACAAGGGCGCCGGCAAAGATTTCGAGGTCGTTAAATTCGCGTCGCATAGACCACCTCACGCGGGCAAAAGTTGACAACGGGCTGCGCCGGGATGACCCAGGGCTTAGGAAGCGCAGGGGCTTTATCGATAAAGAAGTAGATGGCGCGGATGGCGTCGATGGAAGGGCGTCTGCCTTCAAAGATGGCGCAGGCGTCGGTGATAGAGATGTCGAGCAGGTTGGACAGGCCTACGAGTGTGATTCGTTCGTAGCCTTTTTCCTCGAGGGCTTCTTTCAGCGCGAAGCGAATCTCAAGGCCCGTGCTGCGAGAGGAAATTTTGCATTTGGCAGTTGGCATTTCGTATTCCTAGCAATAATGAATTTATGTATGAATAATACATAAAAGAATACTTAAACGCAACTTATATGTATGAAAAATTAGTTTATGTATAACTCCTGTGCGAAAAATGCGCCCTTATACGGGCGCATCCGAAAAAATCGAGCTTAAAAAATCAGACGGGAACGTATTTACCTACAACGACACCCACAATCTTAATAAAGGGCGTAAGTTTTATAAACTTTGGACCGGGCCAATCGGGATTGAGCGCCTTCAGGTACGCTTCCCTCCCCTCGATGACAAGTTTTTTCATAGTCGCATCTGTCTCTGAGAAGGTTTCGTCCTGAGCAATAACTATCTTGCCAGGCTCAGCTGGCAAGTCAGGGTCCACAAAAACGATGTCGCCTTCTTGAAATTTTGGCTCCATCGATTCACCTCTCACTTCGAGAGCGTAGCCATTCTCGCTAATATCCACGGGGCATACGTACCATTCGTCGACGTGATTAGGAGCCACAAGTGTAGGCGCTCCCGCTTGTACCCAATTAAGGAGCGGTACCTTTCTCAACGAACGCACCGATTCGGCCTCCTTCATTTCTAGACCGTCCCCTAGCAAGCGGCCAAGAGGGACCTCGAGGCCTTTTGCCAGTGCGGTGAGCGTCGACAGGGTCGGGTTATCCTGCTCGCCCTTCAGAATGCGAGACACCGTTGGTTGCGGCAAACCAGTTAGCTTGACCAAATCAGCGGGCTTTAGGTTTTGATCCGCAAGAATTTCATGTAGGTTCGATTTCAATTTGCTCATAGTTCAATTATACGCTTACGAATAAAAGCATTATCTTACGTTGCAATAAATACATATAACAATTAAAATAATTCGTATATGTATTTGTATTTGTATAGGATTCTTTATGCCGCTTTATCAGGAACCAAAAAACGCAATTAGACGATTGCAGGAGCGGGGATTTAGCCAGGCGCAAATTGCGGCGCTTGCCCATACGACACAAGCAACTATTTGTCGAATTCTTTCCGGACAGAAAGGTGTCGATTACAGAATCGTGGACGCTTTAAGACAAGCGGCGAATAGGACCCGCAAAGCAAAAACGGAGCAAGTTAATGCCTAACTATTTCAAAGACAAGGCCGCGGCATTAGCGGCCAACGGCTATTTGCCAGTACCGATTAAACCCGGGACTAAAAAATGCCAGGAGCCTAAATGGCCAAACTTCCGATTCAAACCGGAGGACGCGGAGGCATACGCAAATTACGGCATCGGCCTCCTTTGCGGCCAGGGCGAATATCCGCTCATGGCTATCGACTGCGACACGACCGACCCGGTGCTTCTGGATCGTCTGCGCTACGCACTGGGCGACACGATTACTCGGGTAGGCCGTGCGCCGAGAATCCTTTATCTCTTTGCGGCTGAGAAGGCCGGAATAGAAAAGATGAGCTCGGCCAAATTCGTCGATGAGAAGGGCGAGAAGCATCAGGTTGAAATCCTCGGCGTCGGTCAGCAGTTCGTCGCCTACGGCATCCATCCGGAAACAGGCAAGCCTTATCGGTGGACCGATGCCTACGGCGGCCCGATCACGATCCCTGCCGCTGGCCTACCGCCTTGTTCGGTTGAACGCGCCAAAGAGATCATCCGGGCAACGGAGGAATACTGTCGCGCCAAGGGCTGGAAAGTTGAGGAGCCGGGAAAAGAAGCGGGCGCGGCTGCGCCCATGAGCGAGTTCGACATGGTTGTGGCCGAGGGCCAGAAGCCGAATGTCAACCTGGAAGAAACAAAGAAATACCTGGATATGCTCCCGGCAAGCGATGTCGACGATCGCGCCCGCTGGGTTGAGACGGGTATGGCTCTGCATTTTCACTTTGACGGCTCCGTCGAGGCCTATCAGTTATGGGACGCCTGGAGCGCGAAGTCAGCAAAGTACAAAGGACCGGAAGAAACAGAGTATCTCTGGGGCGGATTCGGAAAGAAACGTCAGCGCCCGGTGACAATGGCCACCATTATTGCGCGCGCAAACAAGGCTAATGAAAAAGCCCTGCGCGAAGCGAAACGCGCAGAGCTCGAAATTGAACTGTCAAAGGTGCAGGCCTGTACCGACAGATACGAAGTACAAAATGTACTTAAGAAAACTTCTCTTACCGATTCTATGGATAAAGAGGAGTTTGTCAAGGCGGCACAGGCCAAGGTGCTCGAATTAACCGGTCTTAAGCCGAGTTTGGCAAGCATTCGCGGCTACCTTCCGAAACCTAGAAAGCGCGGCAAGTATGAACTTACCGAGGACGGCAATGCTCAGCGTTTTGTCGATCGATACGCCGATTCTCTAAGGTTCGTTGTGGAGACAGGCGAATGGCTCATGTGGACCGGATACTATTGGGCACAGACGTCTGACGTTGAGGCAACGGAGCTCGCCAGACAGACAGTTCTCGCTATTGTGGACGATGCACGGGAATGCGAAAACGAGGAAGAACGTGCTGCGCTTTTCACCTTCTGCGGAGCCTCGCAGAAGGCCGCAATGTACAGGCACATGATCGAGATTGCGCGCGGTGATGATCGCATCCGTATTCATGCCTCCGAGCTGGACGTCCAAACCCGATACGTTGCTGTCCAGAACGGCGAGATCGACCTAAAGACACTGCAATTTATTTCCGCCGAACAAACGCACTATCTCACGCAAGTCATGGGCGTGTCCTACGATCCCCACGCTGATTGTCCGCTCTGGAAAAAGACCGTGCTAGAGGTGTGCAGCGGAGACGAGCAAAAGGCTGAGTTCTATCAGCTCATCGCCAGTTACCCGATTCTAGGTGAGCCGATCGAGCAAAAATTCTTCACATTGCAGGGCGGCGGCGCAAACGGCAAATCGACGCTCACAAACACGATTCTTCATGTTTACGGACAGTTCGGTCTTATTACGCCTTCCGAAACTCTGCTCGGGCAGTCGACAAACTCGAATGCCGGACAGACCCGTGAGGACCTTCTGAGACTAAAAGGCAAGCGCCTGGTGACAGTTATGGAGCCGGACGACGATAAGCCGCTGAAAGAGGGCACCATTAAGGCGCTTACAGGCGGCGAACAAATTGCGGCCCGCGGGCTGTACGCCAAAAAGACTGTGAGCTTTAAGCCCCAGTTCACTCTGCACTTCTGTACGAACCATGATCTTTTGATCCGTGGAACGGACCACGGCATTCTGCGCCGTACCGTCATTATGACTTTTGACAGGGTTTTCAAAGAGAGTGAGCAGGATAAGACCCTCTGCGAAAAGCTCAAGGCCGAGGGCTCCGGGATTCTCAATTGGATTCTGGAAGGCGTCAGAAAGTACCGTCAGACCGGCTTAGCCATTCCTTCATGCGTAGCTGAGGCAACCGAGCGCTACAAGGAGGGCCAGGACCTAACCAAAGAATGGCTAGAAGAATGCTTTGAATTTGGCCCCGCCTACGCTGTCTCCAATATTGCTGCTTTTCAATCCTGGGAGGCTTACGCCGAGCCGCGAGGACTAAGAGGCTATATCAAGAATACGAGATCTCTCAGCAAAAAGCTGAGCGGTAAAGGATTCAAAGGAATTAAAAATAGCCATGGGATTAGGGATCGGGGATTCCTCGGTCTCCGGTTGAAAGATTTTTCCAATTTGGACGCATCGGAATGACGTTTCGGAATTTTTAGGACATTAGGGACGTTTTAAAACGATTTTTAAGAAAGTTTCTCATGCGTACGCATTTAAAAAATTTATTAAAAGTTAATAAAAAATGTCCCAAATGTCCCAAAAGAGGGGTTATCGCAATAACAGCTCCGTTTACTCCGTTTTAAAACAGTTTTTAAGAAAGTTTCTCATGCGTATGCGTTTAAAAAATTTATTAAAAACTAATTAGAAACGGAGTAAACGGAGGAATCTAGGGGTAAATACTATGCTTTTAGAGAAAGAATCACACGTTTTAGAAAAAATAAAACTCTTATCGGCAGCGTTCGACTACGCCGAAAGGAAAGGGCAGATGCTGGACAGCAACCTGTATCACGGAAGCACATATAAATGCCTGCCGAAGAAAGAAGTCACCGAATTCATGGAGACCTTTCACGCCCTGGACGCATTCGTCTATGGCACATGCACGGAGGACAGCCTATTCGGGTGCGACGTAGCCAACCATTGGACGATCCAGGTCGGGTACTCCGAATCGGCGCCGGATGAGTGGTGGGAATCCGCCAGCGGGTACTACGAGGCCTATGTAGTAGTCACTTATAACCGGAAAGGTGAAAGACGAGTACGCATTTTCAAAATCTGTGAGCCGATTGCCACCGTATACGCACGCCTTTTCTTTTACACGAAACTGCACGGGAAATCCTTCGCCAAGGGCTTTACGAGCTCTAACGGGATTGTGACCGAAGTTTGATTTTTATCCGGGCGGCTTACGGGCACCTGATCCAGGAGAAAAAAGATGGATATAGAAACAAGCCTAATGATCATCTCAATCACTCAGCTATTCCTTGCTATCGCGATTGTCTTTGTCAGCCTGACCCAGCGGGACATCCGGATGTTTATTCGGAGACTGTCCGCAGGGATCCAGGACCTAATTAACGCCCGCGGAGCTCAAGAATGAGGCTATCTCTTTTTAGCCGGAATGAGTTGGCGGATTCTTGCGACTTGCTTGGCTGGCTTGACCCAAATGTCTACCAGGGAATTGACGAGCTCAGACATGATCTCGGCCAGCTCTTGAGTATCGGTATCAGAAAGAATGTATTTGCCCTTATGAGCAAATTCGTTGCCGGTGTCTCGGCAGGCATCAACCATTTGTCTGACATCGGACGTCATCCCTTTGTTTTTCTCAATGGTGTCGATCTTTTTCCAAAGCAGATCGTCAGGTTTATAGCCGGAAATCTTACTTGTTTCGGCAACGTGGTCTGCGAGCTTCTCCAGGCAGACGCGAAGAAGTACGCAGGTGCAGCGGGGCGACAAATAGATGATGCTTTGCGCCTCGATAAAGTCTTTCTTCACGCTTTCGGGCATCCCTTTGGCCGGCTCGATTCCCGCGGGCGTTGGGTAACGAAGTTCGCCATTTTCCCAAAAGATCAGCCGGTCGCAGGCCTGGCATTTGGTAAGGGCAGTCTTTTCTATTGGCATGACCTCGGCAACATCGGAAATGCCGATGGAAGAATCCGGCCGCATTACAGTGAGGTGCCTGATCGCATCGCTATGAGTAATTGGCGGCTTAATTTTGGAAATAATCGGCAGCGTAAAAATCGCAGTAACAGCCCCGCAGTGCGGGCATTTATAGGAGTTTGACATGACTAATTTCCCGTTTGAGTTGAATAAGCAGGTAAAGCATATCGATATTGTAAAAACCCGCACGGCTTGCATAAACAACGCTTTTACGGCAATCGAGACAGCAAAGCTCACCCTTAGCCGCCTGGAGGAAATGGCCGCCCAAAGAGCGGACGGAAAACTCCTTGATATTCATACCGTAGGCACCACGACGCATGCCCTGCGCGAAAGCGTGGACCGCATTCTTGTGGGCCTGATCGAATCCCAAACAATTCCCGGAGATAATGCTTGATCGATACCCACTTCTACGAACGCTTGGCCAACTGGCGGCGAGTGTATGGCGACAAACCTGTCAGATGGCGCTCGCCTACAGACACCTTCTGCCGCTATGCCAAGTGTTATTTCGAGCGCGCTCCGGAAACCGAAGAAGAAAAGTTCTGGAGGGAAGTGACCGAGCTTAAGACCCGCGATCCGCTGCTCCCGGCGCCGGACTATTCAGACGCCGAGCTTCTGCAGCGCGCCTGGATGAGTTTGCCCGAAAGGGTTGACGGTACAAAGGTAAAGCGCCACATCCGGGTATTCGTTTTTGGCACGCGCAGAGAGTACGAGCGACTGCTGCGTCAGTCTAAGGTCTCCTACAGACAGGAGCCGGAATGGCGCCGGTCATTCCTCCAGGCGTTCTATGACGCTATCGAGAGAGCTCAGAACGGCAAAATAGAGGGTTAATCCCTATATTAATCTTCAGCTTGAAATGGTAAAGTCGAGATAACAATTTAATCTACGACTTCGCGTTGTGCCTGATCGCTCTCTAGCGGTCTTTCGCGTGCCCGGAAGAAACGTAGTACGCTGGAGCTCGGACCTGATGGATCGCGAGCTCTTTTGCTTTTTATGGATTTAGGAGGCTACATGGCCGCGTCTATTCCAGTTTATTCTTTACCACAATTAACTCCAGCGGCCCAGCTTTTTGATCTAAAGGGGCAGCAGACGCGATGGCAGATTTTGGCGGACATACACCAGGCCGCTTTTGCGTTTGAAATACTCCCTGGCGTATTTGCCCAATTCGGATCTACCGGAGCGCGTCGTTTTTTTAGAAATTCATATTTTGAAATATTCGAGTTAGTGCGGATAACTCATGAGCGTGAGAAAGTCCAAGATCAATTAGTTTCGTTAGCAGGTGTTTTAACCCTTCAGCCGGAAGCTGTTTGACTGCTTCTTTAATGGATTCTTTTTCCGGTTCGGGTAACTTCGCCTGCCGAAGGGCGATTGATAACAACTCTTTAAGCGTGTCCTCGTGTAGCTTTACAGTTTGCACAGAAAGGATGGCGCTTAATCCGCCATCGTCTCGGATAAAGTCGACGCCCTTAGCAGTAATTTTAGGCAACGAGACGCTAATCATCGCGGGAGCTCCGTTTATATCCGTCGTAACTTTTACGCCGGAGGAAAGAAGTCCGTGCTCGATTAGGTATTGAGCGTTGGTTATGTATTTTTCGCTTTTTAGATCCCGGATAAACCATTCTTGAGTTTCCGGGGACATCTCTGGGTAATCGTCAGCGAGGCGCCGAAGCATTTCTCTTTGGTATTCGCGATCTAATTTCATGAGAATTCTCCTTTGGATTGTTACTTAGCAAGAATGATTCTAAGGAAATAGCGGGCTGATCGTCCCGTGCAACAACCGATCTTTTTCTTTGAGTAAGTACATGGGGTTTGAGCCGCTCGGTCATTCTTGATCGGGCGGTTTCTTTTTATGGGTTTGCGTTATGACTATCAAAATCCTCGGTCGCGTTCCGGTTCGTTTCAAGGACGGAGTTAAGTGGATCACGGTGAAACCGAACGGCCCCGAAAACAAAGGTACGCCGGTCAAACTGGACGATCGAACCGGAGAGGTTCTTGCAGGCATGGGCGGAAAGTTTAACGGCCGCCATATCTCTGCGGCACCCAGAGGCGGCAGACAGGAGCAGCCGGGAGCGCAGGCCGTGATTGAATGGTCTAAAGCGCCCAGGGTTCCCCAGAAGCCTCAGTACACTGGCTCCGACAAATATACGAAAACGGCCAAGCTGGTTAAGTCGACGCAGAAGGAATTTACTCCGGACAGCGTAGGTAAGGCGATCAAAGACCTTAATTATCCCTACACGATCGACCTAGATAACAAGGACCAAATTCTCAAAGAGCTCGATAAAGAATATGACCACCTGAGATCCATGGGCTATCCGTATGGTCCGGACGAAGCGGAGAAGGTATATGAGCGCGCGATGAGTTTTCAGGCCGCTCGCAAACGTGTCGATGATATTTTTGAAAGGGACTACGGAGACCTTACGAAAGGCGAGGACGGCCTGGAGCCGGACGAAGTAGAGGACCTTAAAAATCTTTATGCCGAGAGGCTTCGTCTTTCTGCCCTGGAGCGTGTCGCCGAAGCCTCTGTCTGGTATACGGACAGGGCGGATTTTAGAAGCACGGATTTTTATAAGGCCCTGGATAAAGCCTCCTCGAAGCTCGGCGATAAGGTTGACGCTTTGGCGGCTCTGCCGTCAAGAGGCCCGCGAATCGGCAAAAACGTCAACTGCAGCAGAAAAAGAAATTTGAGGCAGAAAGATTAAAGCGTGAGCAAAAGCGGGCTATGAACGCTTTTCAGGCGCAATTTTCAAAAGAGCTCGCGAAAAACGTTGAGCCGCAAATCCAAAAGCTAAATTCTGACCTGGCATCTGCATCTACATCCGCGGACGTTGTGGCGGCATTGGATTCCAGCGGCCTAATGAATGCGCCGACCCAGGGACTTAATCTTATGGGGCCGGATACCGCGCGCTCTATAGGGCAGGCTTATTCTGACATCTGCTCAAAGTTTCCTTTTCTTGCGGGTAATATCGGAAGGGCTAATTGCTCCACGTATGGTCAGTGCTTGATGAGTACGGGTGCGATCGATTTCAATACTAAATATTACGGGAGAGGAAATGAGGCGTCCTTCGCCGCTTCGTTTAGTAACTGTATTTCTACGCAATTCCATCCTCAGGGCGTTATGTCCAAAGGCGCAGCTTATGCAGTAGCTTCGCATGAGCTGGGGCATGCGATTGAAGGGCGCCTAGAAAAGTTAATGAAAGCCGCAGGCGTTGATACGACGGAAAAGAGAAAGAAAAGATATTTTATTTCGGGGCGCGTTAAGGATAAGGTGCTCTCTAATCTTTCCCTCGTGGATGATCGCTCAGTTATCAAGGCCGAGCTGTCCGAATATGCGGCTATGGATTCTGCGGAGTTTTTTGCCGAAGCTGTTTCTGAGTACCTCTGTAGTCCGTCTCCTAGACCAGTGGCCGCAGAGGTTGGTAAAATACTAGAACGGTTCCTGAAAAATGATTTTTCAGACCTTGGTATTTGAGAGGAATAAATGGCCGAGAAACTTACACCTGAGACCGAAGAGTGCTATGAAAGGGTCCCTGCCTCCTTCCCCGAAGATTGGTTCGATAATGACGGACCCTGCGATGAGGGCCTTAAGCTCAAGAAGGAAGCCCCGGCTCGTGCACACAAAGAATTGAAAGAATATCAGGACTATTGCGATGAGATGCGAAAGAAAGGCATCATCGTCAACTAATTGTCAATAACAAACCATAACCGCCCGCGTGGCGGTTTTTTATTGCCTAAAGCGTAACCGTTTAGGAGGATCAGCATGGACAATTGCGAAGCTCCGAAGCGTAAGCAAGGACGCCAAACTAAGTACACACCGAGTCGCGCTACGGAGATTCTCCAGCGCCTGGCATGCGGCCACACCCTTACATCTATATGCCGAGACATGGGAATATCCCCCGCGTCCGTTTATAGATGGACCATCGCGAACGAGGACTTTGCGAGAGACTTCGCGCGCGCGAGAGATTTCGGCGATCAGGTCCTGGAGGACGAGGCCGTCGATATCTCCGACACGATGGAAGAAGCATCTGAGACGATTGATTCGTTCAGCGAGAAACACGGAGCGTCGAGCACAGTCAAGAAAGGTGACGCTGTGGCGCATCGAAGGCTCCGGGCAGAAGTCCGGCTGAAAGTGGTCGCCAGGCGCAAAGGCGCAAAGATCCAACTGGATACGAACGGCGCCGGAGGCGAGGGCCTGGCGAGCGTCTACGAGAAAATCAGAGAAGTCGCTAAAGGTAAAAAATGAACGATTCTTTTTCCGAACTGTGGAGCCCCCACAGATTTAAAGTTTTCTATGGCGGCCGCGGTTCGGGAAAATCGTGGGCAATCGCTGAGGCCCTGATCGTCATGTCGAATCTTTCCCGGCTGCGCGTACTTTGCTCCCGTGAGTTTCAAAATTCGATTGCCGATTCGTCCTATCAGCTGCTTAAAGACACGGCAGAGCGCCTAGGACTGAGCCATCGCTTCGAGTTCCTAGAGGCCGAGATCCGACACATAAACGGCTCTCGGTTTTTCTTTAAGGGCCTGCAGCAGAGACAAGCGCAGTCGGTGAAGTCGATTGAAGGCGTGGATATCTGCTGGATCGAGGAGGCGCAGTCAGTTTCGCAGGTCTCCTGGGAGACACTGATACCGACCATTCGAAAGGCGGGCTCCGAAATATGGGTCTCGTTTAACCCGCTCCTGGCCGACGATCCGACAACCAAATTATTCCTGACCGATGCGCCGCCTCCCGGTGCCTATGTCCGGAAAGTCAATTTTGATGAGAACCCTTATTTTCCTGAAGCGCTCCGGCGCCAGATGGAATGGGATCGCAAAAATGACTATGAGAACTACCTGCATGTGTGGGAGGGATTTCCCCGGACAATCAGCGATGCGCAGATTTTTCGCGGCAGGTTCACGGTCGAGAGTTTTCCGGATGATCTTTGGCGGAAGGCCGATCGCTTGTTTTTCGGCGCCGACTTCGGCTTTGCGAACGACCCGAGCACGCTGGTGCGATCGTTCATGTACGACAATCGGCTGTATATCGAGTATGAGGCCTTCGGCCACGGCGTGGAGCTAGACGAGCTCCCGGCGCTGTACGATTCAATCCCGCTCGCCAGGAGCTGGCCGATTAAGGCCGACTGCTCGCGACCCGAGACAATCAGCTATTTGGCCAAGCGAAAGGGATTCAATATCTCGGCCGCAGAGAAGTGGCAGGGCTCGATTGAGGACGGTATTGCCTATCTGAAATCTTTCGACAAAATCGTCATCCACCCGCGCTGCCGACATACGGCAGAAGAATTCAAGCTCTACAGCTATAAGGTGGATCCGAAAACGAACGAGGTCCTTCCGATCATCGTCGATAAATACAACCACGGCATCGATGCCATTCGATACAGCCTCGACGGCTATATCACACAGGCGGGGCTCGATGAGTTCATTCGCCTGGGCAGAGGTTAAGCATGAAGGTAAACAAGAAACTTTCCCGGACAAAGCGCGGCGGCAGTAAGCAGTTTGTCGACGGGTTTCAGAACCCGCTCCTGCGCATGGGCTTAAATACGAGCACGACGCTCAACGGCAATCGCTACATCCCTGAGTTCAAATCATTTCAGCGCAACGAGCTGGAATGGGCTTACCAGGGCTCATGGATGTGCGGGCTCGCGGTTGACGTGGTGGCAGACGACATGACGCGCGAGGGCGTGGAGCTCCAGTGCGATGATCCGGAGGTCGCTTCTGCGATCGATATTGCGCTCGACGAATTCCGAGTTTGGGATAGCCTGTGCGACGCTTTGAAGTGGGCGCGTCTCTACGGAGGTTCGCTGGCCGTCCTTCTCATTGACGGTGATGATATGGGTACGCCGCTCGGGCCGATCAAACAAGGCGCCTTCAAGGGCCTGCTCGTTCTCGACTGCTGGCAGGTCAACCCGTCGACGGAAGTCGTCCAGGAGCTGGGCCCGAATTTCGGTAAGCCGCTTTATTACCAGGTTTTCGCAGAGCAGAGTGCTATCGATATTCCCGGAGGAAAAATCCATTATTCGCGCTGTATCCGGTTTGAAGGGCGCCGGCTGCCGTACTACCTGCGCCAGGCTTATCGCGGCTGGGGCGCGAGCGTACTGGAGCCGCTATTCAACCGGATCGAGATGTTTGACATGGCAACGGAAGGCGCGGCTCAGCTCGTCAATAAGTGCTACCTGCGCTATTACAAGGTCAAGGGCCTGCGCTCCATTCTGACAAACGACGTTGCCAAGAAGGGATTCATGACGCAGATGGAGCATACCCGGCTATTCCAAAGCATTGAGGGCATGACGCTGGGCGACATCGAGGACGATTTCCAAACCATGACCTACACGTTCACGGGTCTGCCGGAAGTCCTTCTGCAATTTGCACAGCAAATCTCCGGCGCCACGGGCATCCCACTTGTTCGTCTTTTCGGTCAGTCTCCGGTCGGCTTCAATTCGACAGGCGAGAGCGATATTCGGCTCTACTACGACAATACGAAACAGCAGCAGGAAAAGATGCTGCGCCCGGGCTTAAAGAAAATCCTAAACGTTATCTATATGAGCGTGACTGGGCATGCTCCGGACAAAGACTTTAATTTCGATTTCCGCCCGTTGTGGCAGATGACCAACGAGCAGAAAGGCGCGTATGCAACGGCCATGGTCGGCGCGATTGTGCAGGCGTTACAGAACGAATCTATCTCGCTGCCGAACGCAATGAAGGAGCTCAAAAAGCTCAGCCCGACCATTGGCCTTTTCTCCTCCATTACCGAGGAGGACATCGACGAGGCCGAGAAACAGGAAAACGAGCTCATGCCGCCAGGGGCAGGAGGATTAAATGCAGCAGAACAAGTTCCGGGAGCAAACGAAAACGGCGGCTTTGAATCGTTGGTATCGCAAGCGGCTCAAGGCAGTGGCCAAACAGATCGCACAGATAGCCCTGGAATGGGAGGGAAGCGACCCGAGCCAGCTCCAGCTCAGTCTGTTTGATTATTCGGTGCGGCTCGACGAATGGGCCCGCTCCGTGGCGGACATCATGCTGCGCCGCGCGGCCTCGGCCGACTATGACACGTGGCTCAGGATTGGCCAAAAGATCAGCCGGGAAACTCGCCGCAAATTGAAGGACGCAGCCGCCGGGCCGATTTTCAATCGCCTGCGCGAGGAGCAGGTCGCACTGATCCGCTCTTTACCTATGGAGGCCGCCAAGAAGGCGCAAGAATGGGCCGCTAGCGGGCTATCGGACGGCCAGCGCTATGCCGATATCGCCCAGCGCATCAAAAACGAGCTGGGCGGCGTTACGGAATCCCGTGCGATTTGCATTGCCCGGACGGAGACCGCTCGAGCGCGATCCAACTTCACGCAGGCCAGGGCCCAGGCCGTCGGTTCCACGCATTACGTGTGGCACACGGTCGGCGATAACGCAGTGCGCCCGAGGCATCGCGAGCTGGATAGAACAGTGCATTCATGGAGTGATCCTCCGATCTGTGACGTCGGCGCAGGCGGCACGCCTATTCGCAGTCATCCCGGATGCGTTTTTAATTGTTTTCCGGGCGATACATTGGTCCGGTTAGACAGCGACATCATTCGAGTTATCCGATCGCCGTTCAACGGATGTGTCGTAGATATTGGTTGCGCCGATTCTGTCATAACAGCGACACCGAATCACCCAATGCTTACTCAACGAGGCTGGGTGCCGGCAGGCGAAATCAATGAGGGCGACTATCTCCTCCAGGCGTTCGGAGATACAGTCAATATGGTTGAATCCGACAAACAGCGGGATCATGTTCGCATTGCGGATTTGTTTGACGCGTTTTCTGGAGAAGCCGTAAGAACCGCCGGAACACATTTTAATTTCTACGGCGACGTTCCCGATGGCGATGTCGACAGTGCCATTGTCCAAGGGCGATTGCGTCCTGACATCGTAGCCAAGCTCACGAAGCGCGGTGGCTATTTCAAACTCTCCGGGGCCGCGGCTGTAATGAGCGGAATTGGCCATGATGTTAGCCATGTGCGCGTCCCGCGCGCTCTTGGAGAGGGCCCGGCGATCATCGAACGACATTCTGGCGAAGCGGATGACGTTTGCTTGGGAGCCATTGCGGATAGAAACGTTTGCTTCTTTGAGGCGAGTAGCGATAGTGGACCTGTTGACGCCAAAGCTCTTAGCAAGAGCCAGGATCGATTCCCCGGAAAGGTAACGTCTGATGATTTCGGGGCCGTTCAATTTCTTCCGATTGAAGGCATGGAGGCCGCGGCCGCTTCGATACCGCGCTGTATCGACACCAAGGGCGCGGAGCTTCAAAGACAAGACGTCGGGGCTGCAGTCAATTTGCTTGGCGGCATCCGTGATGGTCGAGCCCGACTCTACAAGGGATTTCGCGTATTGAATACGTTCAGACGAGATTTTTCTGGACATGTTTATACCTTAGAGACAAGTAAAGGTTGGTACAGAGCGACAATGAATAATTATATAGTGAAAAATTGCCGCTGCTGGCCTGAACCGCTTTTCTACGAGAAGGACAAATGAGAAGGAAATTTCGAGACGGTCGCTTCTTGACCACAGAAAAAATCAGCCCTCTGAAGGAAAAAACTCCAGAGGGCTATTTGTTATGCCGGGACGTTCCGATTAGCCGCGTCGGATCGTTTGAATATTCAGCGGCTGAAGTCGGTCTGCCAAACATCGGCCGTGCGGTTCAGGTGCGGCGGCCGGAAGAACAAATTTTTAATCCCGAAACGATCGCCTCGTTTGAGGCCAAGCCGGTTGTCATCGGTCATGCGAGATTCGCAGATCCGGACAACTGGCGGGAGATCGCAGTCGGTACGACGCAGAACGTTCGGCGAGGAGAAGGTGACAAATCGGACTTTCTTCTCGCCGATTTGCTTTTGACGGATCGAAAAGCGATCGAGGCAGTCGAGAGCGGGGATTTGAAAGAGGTCTCATGCGGGTATGACGCGGATACGCAGGAAACGCCCCAGGGGATTGAGCAAATTGGCATCGTGGGCAACCACGTTGCTCTAGTGGTATCAGCCCGATGCTCGGGCTGCAAAATTGGAGACGGAAGCATGACAACTAGCTTAAAGACCCGCCTGCGGAAATTGTTCCGCGACGGAAACGAGGACGCATTTAACGAGGAAGTGGACAAGCTCCAGGTTCAGGACGGCGACGCGCCTGACGGGGCGCCCGCTCCTACTCCGACACCGGCGCCCACGCCGACATTTGAGGAGCGCCTGGCCAAACTCGAGGCCACCGTGGCAGCACTTGCTAAGGGCCTGGCTCAGAAGCCCGTGGGCGACGCAGATACGCCGCCTGTGCCGGATGACACCGTTGATCCGGATGATGACGATGAGTTGATCGATGATCCGGACGCTCAGGCCATCATCGGCGACGCTGAGGCCCTTTGCCCGGGAATGAAAAAGCCTGTGGGCGACGCCAAGGGCGGCAAATTCACACGTAATCAGATCGAGCGCGTTATGCGCACGGCACTGAAAGGCGCCGGCGTCAAGCAGTTCGGAGATTCCTCTGAACTCGACGGCAAAGCGCTGGATATCGCCTTCAAGGCGGCAGTCGCTATGTCCAAGTCCGGAAAGAATCCGAAAGCATCTGGAACCCGCTACGGCGACAGTGCTGAGGATTCCGTTAATTCGATCGCATACGTTCAGAAAAAACTCAACGATTTTTGGGGAGCTAAATAATGTCTCAGTTCATTGGCACATCTATGCCTCGCGGTTCTGCCGGCGATATCACTCGCGGCATGTTTGACTACACAACAGAAGTCAAACAGAACGACACAACAACTCCGGTCGCCGATGACGGCGTTCTGGTTTCTCTGACCACAACCGGCAAGGCCACTCCTGCCTCCGACGCCTCCAAGGTCTACGGCATCGCAGTTCGCGATTATCGCCAGGTGGGCCCTGATGGAAAGGCCTGGCCGAAAGACGCCTTTGTCTGCATCCTGCGTCGCGGCTACGTTGCCGTGCGTGCGGCAGGTACTCCGGCGCCGGGAGGAGCTGTCTACTTGGACGCCACAAACAAAGGCGTTACAGCCACTAAGGCGGAAGGCGCCACGGCTATTCCTAACTGCGTCTTTATGGGCGCAAAGGATGACGCGGGCCTGGCCGAAATCGCATTCAACATCTAATAGGAGCAAATAATGCCAAGACGTTTTGCTGACGCTGAAACAATTTCCGCTACCGGCGCATTCCTGGTCGGTGAGCTCGAGCGTCTCGATTCCAGAATCTATGAACCGATCGCAGATTTTACGTATGGCCGCGATATCGACCTGCGCAACGATGTGACGATCGCCGATGAGGTTTCTTCTTTCATTCAGTCCGAATACATGGGCGGATTCGGCGGCACAGGCGCGGGTAAAAAGTCCTTCATTAAGGGCCCGGATTCCACGCCCGCCCGCGTTTCTGTTTCTCTGAAGAAGGTTGCCACGCCGCTGACACTCTGGGGCATGGAAGTCGCTTACACGATTTTCGAGCTGCAGAAGGCCATGCAGGCAGGTCGTCCGATCGATGCGCAGAAACACTCTGCTATGCGCATGAAGCACCAGCTCGATATCGACACTCAGGTCTATGTCGGCGATGACGAAGTGGGCGTCAAGGGTCTGCTCAACTCTGACCAGGTGACGCATGAAAATGTCGGCACCTGGACCGATTCCACTGACGTGAAGACCGTTATCGGTTACTTCAATAACATCCTGGAAAAGGCCTGGAAGGCAACGCAGTACAACCGCATTCCGAAGAACCTTTTGGTTCCTCCGGCAATTTTCGGCAAACTGGTGAGCACCCAGCTGACCAATACCGAAATGAACCTGCTGCGCTACGTTGAGGCAAATAACCTCTCTGTGGCCAACGGCGGTACGCTGACCATTCGCCCTGTGCGCTGGCTGGCCGACTCGACCTTGTTCTCTACGCCGCGAATTGTGGCCTACACAAAAGCAGAGGACGTGGTCCGCTTCCCGCTGGTTCCGATTGCCTCCCTCCCGGTTCAGTACCGCAATTTCGAGCAGGCTGTTCCGTATTTCGCAGCTCTCGGCGGCGTTGAGTTCGTACGTCCGGAAATGGTTTACTACGCCGACCTGGCAGCAGTATCCGCAGGTTAAGGAGGCTTTATGAAACGAATTACAGTTCGTTGCCCGCTGGTTCTGAATATGGGCTCTCAGCAGTTCGAATTTAAGCCGACTCGATCATATGAGGTTGAGGATGCAGTCGCGGCTCACCCGTATCTGCAAGCACACCTCGCCACGTTTATCGACATCACGCTGCCGGCAAAAGAAAAGCCAGCGGCGGGAAAGGTCGAGGAACCTGCCGAGGAAAAGGCTGAGCCGGTAGTGGAGGAAAAACCGGCGCCAAAGAAAAATGCGAAAAAGACTACATCTGTGAAGGAGGCTGAAAATGTTGAACCAGCCTCTGACGCTTGAGGAATTTCGCAAGTTATTTCCGGAGATCGATTCGGACAGTTATCCGGACATAGCGGTTAAGGCTCGATTAGCTTTAGCCGCTAAATTTTTTTCAGAGGAAAGCTGGCCTGATCCTGAGATCCGAGCGCACGTCATGGGGCTGTATACAGCCCACTATCTGAAGCTCCAAGGGTCTGCCGCTGACGGCGGCAACGGCGGAGACACCTCCGCGCTAGCTCAGGTCACATCAATGTCTGTAGACGGTGCATCCGTGAGCTACGACACCTCATCCTCATCCGAGGAGGGCGCCGGCTCATGGAATCTCACAGCCTACGGCCGCGAGTTGTGGCAGCTGATCCAGTTGTTCGGAGCAGGAGCCAGACAGATATGAAAAAGACGATCTCTGTTTCCATGGTGCGGCATGACGGCGAGTTGAACCAGGCACTGCAGCGCCTGGCGAAAACTGCTGTCTATGTCGGTATCGCCGCCGGCTCTAAGGGCGATACGCGAAACGATGGCGGCCCGAGCAACCACCTTTTGGGCTTTGTGCATGAGAACGGTTCGCCTGTGAACAATATTCCGCCGCGGCCGTTCTTAGTTCCGGGCCTGGAGGCGAATCGGGAAATCATCGTCGACGGTCTTAAGGGCGCCATGGACTGCGCGCTCAAAGGTGACGGGAAAAAGTGTGGTCAGACGCTCGAGCGCCTGGCGATCCGCTCGGCCTCAGCGGTCAAAAGCTACATGCAAACGGCCGACTTCGAGCCGCTCAAGCCTAGGACGATCGCCAGCCGTAACCGCTCGCGCCTTACCAAGGGCACCCGCGAGAACGAGACGGAAGGCGTGGGTATCCGCCCCTTAATCAATACCGGACAGTTACGCGACGCCATTGACGGCGTTGTGGTGGAGGAATGATGGCGACTTTAGACGTTGAACGGGTAATCCGATCTCCTTTGTTCACTTCGCCCTGCAAGCTGATCCATTTTGTCGAGGGCCTGGACAAGTTCGGTAATCCCACATGGACCGAAGGCGAGACTGCGGATGTTATGGCCGTCATCACGGCCGACACAAAGACTATCTCGAGATTGCCGGAGGCGCTCCGGCGTGAGGGCACGATCCTGGTGCGCTTCATGATCGCCGACATGCCGAAAGGTTTCGGCGGCTCAGGAAACGATGAGGTCGAGTGGCGCGGCAAGCGCTTTGTCGTCAAAGACTGCGCGGATTACTCGCAGTTTGGGAAGGGCTTTTTGAGGCTGACTTGTTGGCCTGCGGAGGTGAGCGATGGCAGTTACTGATAGCCGGACGTCCGGGGCCTTACGTCCGACGAGTTCGGACAATGAGACAGAGCTGATGGACCCGCTTCGCCAGTGGATCTCTGAACTTATTGGCTTGCGGCTCGATCTAGTCCGTGCCTCCTGGCGTCCTAAGCCTGGTACTCAGCCAGCGTTTAAAACCGACTGGTGCGCCCTGGCGCTCAAAAGTCTCGATACCACGCCTGTCTATCTCGACGGGCGAAAAGGCGATCCATCGCTTCCGCTTACCGGGGATCAGACTTCCGTGGTGCATGAGGATTATGAGTTTGTGCTGAGTTTCTACGGTCCCCGAGCTCTATTCCTAGCCCAGAGATTCAGAGATGCGGCGCAAATCGGCCAGAACCGCTCACTGCTGCGGCAGACGGGGCTCACGTTAAAAGCGATTGATTCGCAGGCCATGCGCCTGCCGGATCTCGTTTGCGAGACGTGGGTCGATCGATATGACATGACCTTCCACGTTGCTCGGAAGGTTTCCAGAACTTACGGCGTTCGCACCATCGTCGGTGCAGATGTCGACTTTTATACAGAACGAGGTAAATTATGAGCGTTGCTCCTACATTACCGGTTTCCGAGGTTGTCAATGTTACGATCGAGATGTCTCCGGTCGCGGCTGCGTTGAGAAACTTCGGGGCCATGTTAGTGCTCGGCACCAGCGATGTGATTGACACCGACGAGCGCCTGCGCACGTATTCGGGCGTCGAGGGGATCGCCGCTGATTTCGGAACCGATGCGCCTGAATATCAGGCCGCGGTCACCTTCTTCGGCCAGTCTCCCCAGCCTTCTCAGCTGGTTGTCGGCCGCTGGGCTAAAACAGCAACTGCTGGGCTTCTGCGCGGCCGTATGCTTGCGATCTCTCAGCAGCAGATCGCTGACTTCGAGAAAATCACTTCCGGATCTTTCACCGTTGAAATCGACGGTTCTTCTGTCTCTGTTGCCAGCGTCGATCTTAGCTCCCAGAGCAACCTGAACGGCGTGGCAACTCAGATCACGACTGCGCTGGCCTCGAAGGGCACATGCGTATTCGACGGTACGAGATTCATTATCAAATCTGCCACTACGGGCGTGAATTCTTCTGTCGCGAATGTTTCTTCTACCGAGTTGTCTAAGGCCATGGGCCTGGACGCAGGTACGACTAAGGTCAACGGCGCGGCAGCAGAGGATCTAGTCGAAGCGGTAACGGCCTGCCTGGATTACACCAATTGGTATGGCCTGTATGTGTGTGGAACCGACTGGACGGACGCGGATGCGCTGGAAGTTTCGGCGCTCATCAATGCCGCGCGGCCCTCTCGCATTGTGTCCTGGACGTCTCAGAATACGGGCGAAATGGATTCTACAAATAGCACCTCGCTGGGCTCTAAGCTCAAGGCGCTGGGCTATAACCGCACGATCTGTACGTTCTCAAGCACCAGCGACACTGCCGGCGTGTCCGTCCTCGGACGCATGAGCACGATCAACTTCGAGGGATCGAATACCACGATCACTCTGAAATTTAAACAGCTCCCGGGTGTTGTTGCCGAGAACTTGAGAACGTCCCAGTCGCTGGCCTTAAGAAACAAAAACGTCAACGTATTCGCGGCATTCCAGAACGACACTTCGATTTATAAAGAAGGCGTCACGTCCGGAGGCTGGTTCATTGACGAAACTCATGGCCTTGACTGGCAGCAGAACCGAGTGGAAACCGATCTTTGGAATCTGCTCTATACGACTACGACCAAGATCGGCCAGGACGAAGCGGGCATGACCGCAATTTTGGCGACGATCAACAAGTCGCTTGACGCGGGCGTCCGAAATGGTCTCATCGCCCCGGGCGTCTGGAACGGCGATTCTTTTGGTTCTCTCCAGAAGGGCGACACGCTCACCTCAGGATATTACGTCTACATTCAGCCGCTGGAAGAACAGGCGCAGAGCGATCGCGAGGCCCGTAAGGCACCTCCGATCAAAGTGGCTATCAAATTGCGCGGCGCAGTTCACTTTATTGACGCCACGCTCACGATCAATCGATAAGGAGAAACAGGATGGCAACTTATTCCTTTATGGATGTCACTGCGACATTCGCAGGGCCGACCGGCGTGATCGATCTCGGATACGGTTCCGCGGCCTCCAAAGAAGGCATTTCCGTAGAGTTCAATCAGCCCCGGAATAATATGACGCCGGGCGCAGATGGCGAGGTTATGCATTCTTTGAGGGCAGACAAAAGTGGAAAACTTACGATTCGGCTTCTTTATACATCCCCCGTGAACGCAAAGCTCAAGGCTATGTTTAACGCCCAAAGTTTGAGTTCGAGCGCCTGGGGCAACAATGTCATTACCGTCCTTAACAAAGGTAATACGGACACGATTGTGGCCCGATCGGTCGCTTTCCAGGGGCTTCCCAGTCAGACCTTCGCCGAGGATGGTCAGCCCGTTCTTGAATGGGGCTTTGACTGCGGCAAAATCGACACACTGAGCGGGACTTACTAATGAATAAACTCGTACCTCAAAAATTCACATTGCAGGGGCATGAGTATCTCGTTGGGCGGCTCGATCTTTTTGAAGCTATGAAGCTCCAAAAGCGGCTCGGGCCGCTGATGCCCACGGCATTCAATAATGTCCTCTATGGCATGTGGACGGCTTACGGGAAATCCATGCCGGAATCCAAAGCGACATTGAGCGACAAACTGACTGAGTTCGGTACTTTGCTCGCGGTCTGTCAGCCACTCCTAGATCGCATTGCGGCCATGCCTGACGCGGATTTTGATTTTTGCGTGCGCACTGCGCTGAGCGTGGTGGAGCGTCGCTCTGAGGACGGAAAAACCTGGACCCGAGTGTATTCAGGTGGCACGCTGGCGTTCGATGACATCGATTTCACAACCACATGCATATTAGTGAGCGCTGTCGTACAGCGTGAGCTTCGCCCTTTTATCGACGCTTTGAATCTTTAACGTTCGCTCATAGCGTCGAAAACAGTCAGCAGGAACCGAGCCCGTTCAGAAGTCTTCCTGATGGCCTGGATTTCCTGATGCGTCCTGTTTATCACGGGATGATCAGCTATCTGGACCTGAAGGGTGACGATCTGACACTTGAGGACATCCTGCTAATGAACGTTTATATCGACAACCAAAAATACAACGAATTTGTTTTAGAGAAGGAGCGCAGCCATGAGTAGCGTTCTTGCCGGTTTCCTCGTCCGCTTAGGCTTTGTGGTCGATAAAGACGAGCAAGCCAAGTTTCAAGCCTCTATCGACTACGCCGGAAAGCGCATGAAGGAAATCGCCATGCGAGGCGCTGCCTTAGGCACTGCATTCACTGCTGCATTCGCTAAAAGCACTCAGGAAGTCAACCGCTTTTACAACCTCACGAACCAGGTGGGCGGTTCTGTCCGGGGCTTGAATAATGTCGCTTCGGCCGTGGCCAAGGTAGGCGGAAATTATGACCAGGCGGTTTCTAGCATCCAGGCCTTTGCCAATAAGCTGACATTTACGCCGGGGATGGATCAGTATATTAAGAACCTGACCGGCGTCGATATTCGAGACAAAAACGGTCAGCTGAGAGAATACAGCGATATTCTTCTGGACCTCAGAAAACGCTGGAAAACGCTCGGAGATGCGGCCGGTCGAAATGAAGCGGCCATGATGGGGCTGGACGGCATTTATGCCGACATTATGAAAAAGGATTTTGCGTCCGAGCTCCAAAAAACAAACAAGCAGCAAGGCGAGCTGGCGGATATGGTCGACAAGTCAGCCGATTCCGTGCATCGCCTCTCAAACGAATTTTCACGCACCTGGGAAATCATCTCCATGGGTAGTAAGGCCGCCTTTGGTACGTTGTCCGACAGCCTCGGCCTGGATAAGGTAGCCGCGAAGGTCAACAACAAACTATCGAAAGAGCTCCCGGCATGGGTCCGGACAGAAAAAAATATCTGGGATCAGTCTCACGGCTTCGGCGACTATCTCAAAAACTTCTTTTTTAAAGCCGACGAATTTCAGGATGCCGAGCGCTACAAGCGCCATCTCATGGACGATGAGCAGGTGCAGGCGTTCCTGCGCAAAAAATACACCAAGCAAAAAACTGTGCTCGACGACGAGGCCGAGGAGGGCGTGAGCATCGTGGACGATTTTGATAAAAAGGGTTTCGAGGAGGAACTGGCCAGGTATCGAGCTGCAGGCTCGAAGGCACCGCCGAAACCCGCACAGACCGAAGCACCTCCGGCGCCGGGAAAAATGTCCCGGGGCTTACGGAACAACAACCCGGGAAATATTCGCCCGGTATCTCGTAATCAGGCGAATGACGGTGCTTTTACTATTTACCGCACGCCGGAAGAAGGATGGGGCGCGCTGGGCAAGCAGCTCAAGGCCTATGCGAATGCCGGACTGGATAACGTCGCGTCGATTATCTCCAAATACGCGCCGTCCAGTGAGAACAATACAGGCGCCTATATCCAGTCGGTGACCGCCAACATGAGCAAACGCCTGGGCTCGGATGTCGGTGCGCTGACACGCCTCGATCTAAGCGACCCACGAGTGCTTAAGGCGCTTATGCAGTCGATCACGGAGCACGAGAACTTTCGCGGTGCCTCTCAGTATTTTGAGGGCGCCTCTTTTGACAAAGAGGTGCTCGCCGCCGCACAGTCGCAGTGGAGATCTAAGGTCGTTAATGAGCGGGACAAAATCCCGTCCCAGGGCAACGTTGTCGTGAACCAAAACATCACGATCAACGGCGCAGATAATCCGCGCGCAGTCGGCCAGGCTGTGGCGCATGAGACCCTGCTAGCCCAGAACCGGTACGGCCAGCGCAATCTTAGCTAAGGAGGAAATATGCCTTCTTTACCGTACAGCCTGGAGGCCCTGCTTCTAGGCCGAAAACGAGAATTTGCCGGAATTATTCCGGACGTCGTGGTTAGCGAGGAGCACGAAAACGAGGTCGTGGTAACGCGCCATCCGGTCGATACCGGTGCCAATGTTTCGGATCACGCGTATCAGATGCCGACGGTGATTAATTGCCAATTTGGATGGTCGGATTCCTCCAGGCTCTTAAATTCGATCTTGGATTTTTCGATCTTTAAGGGCCTGACCACGACAAAAGACGTCTATGAAAAACTGCTCGAGCTTCAAGCCAAGCGGGAGCCGTTTTCGCTTTCCACCGGCAAGAAGCAATATCCGGCAGTCATCATAACGAAGTTAAAAACAACGTCGACCGTCGACACCGAGAGCTCCTTAGTAGTGGACATCACTTTTGAGGAAATCCGATTCGCCCGGACAAAAGAGGTCACGCTGCAGGAAGCTCAGCAAAAGAATCCTCAGCAGACAGCCTCTGTTAATCAGCGCGGTGCCTCGCAACCAGTATTAACTACAGCGGGGAATCGGCCATGAGTATTTATCAAATTCCTTTGAGTACCGGCGCCCAGAGCTTTTCAATTCGGCTCGGTGGATATAACTACCGCATGACGCTGATATACAGAGATGCGGATTGTGGAGGCTGGTTTTTGGATATGGTCCGGACGGACGGCTCGGACGCGCTCCGGGGCCTCCCACTGGTGACAGGTGTCAACCTGCTGGCCCAGTTTGGCTACAAGCGTATGGGCGGGGCGCTCTGGTGCGAGCTACCGAAGCAAGTCAAAACCTACGAGCCGACCTACTCAGACATGGGCCAAACGCTGAGCTTATTTTGGAGTGACGAATGAGCGAAAAAGACAATAACCGTCAGTGGCTGAGATATTTTCGCCTCGTTGTGGCAGTCGATAAGGACAATCAGCAGGCGATCGACCTGAGCGAATTTCGATGCAAATTCCGAATCTCTCAGGCGGTCATCGGCAAGCCCTGCACTGCTGAGATAACGGTTTACAACGTCTCCCAGGAAACAGTAAACCGCCTCGGCATCGGCACGAACGTCATCGAGAATCAGGGCATGCGCGTCATTATTGAGGCGGGCTATCAGAACCATCACGGCATCATTTTCCAAGGTGATTTATGGTGGAAATCTGTCGGCCGTGAGAGCGAAACGGAAACATTCATGCGCCTGGTAGCAGCCACTGGCGACAGGGCGAGGCAATATGCAGTGGTGAATGTCTCGGTTGCTAAAGGTGCCTCTCAGCGCGAGATCTTTGACAAGGTCGTCGCGGCCATGAAAGAAAAGGGCGTCGATAGTAAGCAGATCCCAAAAATTCAATTCATGGATTCTAGGCTTCCGCGCGGAAAAGTCATGTTTCGGATGGCTACCGACGCCATGAACGGTATCGCCGATACAAATAATTTTGATTGGGGCTATGGCGTTGACGGCCTTGTCGCCATTCCTAAAACGCCGACGTATGATCCGAACGAGAAGGTAATCGTCCTTAACGCTGATACCGGTTTGATCGGCCGCCCCACGCTTGACGAGGACGGCCTGGACGTCCAGGCGCTACTTAATCCGAACCTGGAGATCGGCGCCAAGATTCAAATCGATAACGCCTCGGTACAGCGAAACAACTACGACACAACGGTGTCCGAGGACGCGGTTACGAAAAATCAGGCGGTAACGGACGCATTCTTATCGGCGGATGGCGTGTATCAGGTGATTTCCCGCGAGCACGTGGGCGACACGCGCGGGGAGGATTGGTACACAAATTTGATCGTCGTGGGCGTTAATTCAGCCAGCAGACCGATTGCTCCATCTGTTTTCACGTACACATCGAACTGAGGGCGCTATGGATTCAACCGCAACAATTTTTGACCCGAATCGATTCTCCGAGAAGGCTACAAATAGCCGCTTGACCCAAGTATGGACCGCACTCCCGGGGATCATCCAGAAGTTCGATGCGGGCGCACTGACCTGCGAAGTTCAGCCGGCGATAAAAGGGCGTGTCACGCAGGAGGATGGCTCTATCCAGCTTGTAAATATGCCGCTTCTCTTAGACTGCCCTGTGGTGTTTCCGCACGGTGGCGGCTGCAGTCTCACGTTCCCGATTAAGGCCGGGGACGAGTGCTTGGTCGTTTTCGCTTCTCGGGGAATCGATTACTGGTGGCAGCTAGGAGGAATTCAACCTCCTCCGGAAGCAAGAATGCACGATCTATCGGACGGTTTCGTTATTCCCGGCCCGTGGTCCCAGGCTCAAAAGATCAGCGGCGTGAGCACCAGTGCTGTGCAGTTGCGTAGTGACGACGGTGCGGCCTTCATTGAGCTCAATCCCGGCAGTCATAACGTGAAATGCGAGACACCCGGGGACTTTTCCGTGAAGTGTAAAAATTTTACGGTTGAGGCCTCAGCCGGCGCCAGCATTAAGGCCCCGGCGATCCAGCTCGAAGGACCGCTGACCAATACAGCAGGATCGGCTGCGAAGATGGCGGGCGGCGTGGAAACAGACGCAGACGTTACTGCTGCGGGTATCAGTCTCAAGTCTCACGTCCATTCCGGTGTTTCCAGCGGCTCGAACAATACGGGAGGGCCTAAATGAGAGTGAGACGAACAACGGCCGACGGCGATATTTGCTTCGGCCACAACGCAAACGATTATTTAGTCAATACGCCCGAGGCAGTTGCACAAAATGTCCGGACACGTCTGGCGCTTTGGCAAGGGCAGTGGTTTATCGACACGGACGAGGGCACGCCCTATCTGCAGCAGATTTTAGGCAAGCAAAGCGCGGCTGACCTCGTAATCAAAAGCCGCATTTTGGAAACCCCGGGCGTTCAGCAAATCGACGAATTTGAGGCCGTGCTTGACCCGAACACACGGCGCCTGACCATACAAGTCAAGCTCACCACGGATTACGGTCCCGCAAGTATTAACGGAGAAATTACATGATTGATGATCCGGTTTTTTCGGTTACTGAGACAGGTATCTCAGCTCCGTCCTATGAAGAGATTTATGAATACTTGAAAGGCCGAATGAGGAATATTTTCGGCGATGACATCAACCTTGACGCGGACACTCAGGACGGCCAGATGGTCGGCATTGTGGCGGCGGCTATCTCGGACGTGAACGCTCAGGCGATCGCGGTTTATAACGCATACAACCCAACCACGGCGAAGGGCGTGGCGCTGGATTTTGCGGTCAAGGTCAACGGCATCACGCGGCAGGCCGCATCACACTCCCAGGTTGATCTTCGGATCGTTGGCCAGGCCGGGACGCATATCGTCAACGGCGTGGCCCTGGATGAGGCGGAGAACAAATGGAATCTGCCCGCCGACGTTGTGGTTCCACCTGCTGGCGAAATCACTGTAACGGCAATTGCTGCAGAAGAAGGAAACATTCGGGCACCTGCCGGGACTGTCAACCGTATCGGAACCCCGACGCTCGGCTGGCAAACTGTGGAAAATATTCTCGCGGCCGAGCCCGGGGCGCCGGTGCAAACCGACCTCGAGCTTCGAGTGCAGCAGTCGAAATCGACAGCGCTCCCCAGTGCTTCGCTGTGGGAAGGCATTATCGGCAGTCTGCTGACCACGGCCGGCGTGCGACGTGTTAGTGGCATTAAGAATGACGGCGATACCCCGACAACTGAGGGCGTCCCCGGACATTCGATCGCGATGATCGTCGACGGCGGGGAAGTGGCCGATATTGCAAAAACGATTTTCTTAAAGAAGGGTGAAGGTGTCGGAACCTATGGCTCCACGTCGTACAACTATCTGGACACTTATGGCTTCCCTAATACGATTAAGTTCTCGCGTCCGACGGTCGTGCCGGCTTATTGCAAACTCACGATCTCGCCGGCCGCCGATTATCTCTCCAGTGCCGAGGAGGAGATCAAGGCTCGGATCGTCGCTTACATCAACACCCTGGACATCGGCGAATCTGTAAACATCGCCCGGGTGCTTGCAAGCGCGGTAAAGACTGACGCAGGGATCGTGGACGAACGTTTTAGCGTCGAGGCCATCACGCTTGGCCGCTCGGCTACAGCTCAGACCGCCGCCAGTCTCGCGATCGCGTGGAATGAGGCGGTTTCGTGCGCTTCGGAAAACGTAACAGTGGAGGTGCAGACATGAGCGACGCAAATCGTTATACCGAGCTGATTGCCGGGGCGCATTTTGACAAGCCGAAGTACCAGCAATTTATTTATGAACTGACCGAACCGCTGAACGAAGCAAGAAAACGTTTGGCGGTTTTTTATAAGCATTTCGACGTTGACACTGCTGTAGGCGTCCAACTGGACGCGGTCGGCGTGCGGGTCGGGATCTCCAGGCGCCTTCCTATGAAATTGGTCGGCGTCTATTTTGCCCTGGACGATGTCGATGGTGTCGGTTTCGATAAAGGCGTCTGGAAAGGGCAGTTTGATCCCTCGGACGGCATGGTGACGCTTGACGACGAAACTTATCGCGCAGTGATTAAAACGAAAATCCTCGCGAATAAATTCGACGGCAAAAACGAATCGGTCCCCGAGTTTTTAAATACTGCTCTCGGATATTTCGGCGTCCCGGCAAAGCTCTTTGACTTCCAGGATCAGCAGAATATGCACGTCGTGATCAATCTCACGAAAGCAGAGACGCCGCCCATTGTTTGGGAGCTCATAAGCCGTCGCTTAATCGACATCGTGGCGGCAGGCGTCGGCATGCAGATTGTCGACAACGTGCCTTACTTCGGTTTTGACTATGAAACGGCCTCGATCCAGGGGTTTGATTCCGGTCACTTCTTCCCGTTTGAAAACTAAACATTCATTTATCTCATCAGCCTCGCGAACAGCGGGGCTTTTTTATTGGGTGTGATATGGCAACCATCAATGAATTCCTTCCTTTCGCAGATCAGAGTACTGCCAATTTAATTCCCTATGCCGAATGGGTAAATGCCGCAAAGCGCTTAACCGGTTTCGTTTCGGGTATTGCGAAATCCAACGAAATGAATCGCGTTTTTGCGCAGGGCGCCCAGGCAGGCTATGCGATCGCAAAATTTATCGAACGGACTTTAAGCGAGGACGTTTATGTGTCGGACGGGGAGCGCCTGGCAGATCAGTTCTATCGTGCGATTGTCCAAATGTCCTACCGCGCCACGCCGATCGGATGCATCCTAACGTTTCCTGTCCACGTTGAGATCGACGGCTACGTGGCCACTAACAACGGCGGCAATTTATCGCAAACTACCTACGATCAGCTTTACGCGGTTTACGGCACAAAATTCAATACTTCGAGCACATTGGCTAATCAGTTCGGAATTCCTGATATGGCGCACCGAGTTTTTGAAGCGGCGGCAACGCTTGAGGAGATCGGCTGCTATGTAGCAGCTGGGTTACCGAATATTCTCGGTTATTCAAATATTGCAGGGTACTACGATCTTGCGACTTCTTCCGGAGGTGCTCTTAGCGCCTGTTCTCGATGGACATTCTCTATTGTGCGAGAACCGGGAACAGCTGGAGGAATCATTAACATTGATGCTTCAGGATCGAACCCGATTTATGGGGCGTCAACGACAAATCAACCCGCAGCACTCCGATTTTTATGCTTGATACGCTCGCACTAAGTAAAGGCCGAACATTCCAGCGGGTTGAACTGTTTCCGAAGCTCCGAAAAGGGAGTTTGACCAACTCAAATTTATTTGAGGATCGTACATCGTACCTGTCGGATCCTTCTTGATACTGCCTTTGGCGGTGTCACCCTTGCTCCATCTAATATTGCCTTGCCCCACGTTGGTGGAATCGGTCGTTGTAGCGGAAATCCAAGGCAGAGAACCTAGGCTATTCGGAAAGACCGAATATCTTAGGCTCATTAACAGGAATAGCAACGGGAGACACTCAAACAGGGGGAGGAGCTTTGGGGTGGTCTGCCGAAGGAGCCTCTCGAAAAAACGAACAAGGTACGCCAGCCAGATGTATGTATAAAAACATCTATTTTGAAGCACGCTGGCATAACGCGATTTATGGCGATACTGGCACGGTTCAAACTGCGTCATTACGAGCTTTCGCGCTGATTCGTTATGCGTAGCGGATAAGCATATATCCGCACAGTGCATTTACTCGTACCTCGGTAAGGTCGTTTTGATACAAGGACGATTCGCGAGATGCGTCTATGGTTACTCCGACAGGCGCACCCGGATCTGTCGAAACTGGAGCTGGAAGTTTCCACCTCGTGTCTCTCCAAAATTTCATTACTCCGCCTTCTATTGGGTCAGACGAACCGGGATAAAGACTTCCCTGAGAGCCTACGATATTCGGTTATTCGAAACGAATCAGCATAGAGCCTCGAATAGAGGCAGTTTGAACTGTATCGGCGCCACCGTACACAGCATTGGCCGACGCTAGATCTAATCCAATCTGTGTGTTTTGCCAATATGTCTGGGCAGAGGTGGTTTGAACAAAATCAGAATAGCGAGAAATTAACTTAAAAGGGTAATGGGGGCCTCCTTGGTTCCAAGAAATAACCGGAACGTTTCCGACAGGGATATTCGGTTAGAAAGCTCGAATGAGATTCATGCCGAACAAGGCATTGACTCGAACTTCGGTTAGATCGTTTTGATACAGGGATGAAATGTTTGAGGCGTTGAAACGGTAGTCAACAAAATTCCCAGAAACCTCTCCGCTAGAGAAATTAATTTGTTGCTGATAATTGATGCTTATCCCTTCGGCCCAAACCTTAGAGCCCATCAGAAAAGTACCGGCGAGAAAGGAGATATTCGGTTAGAAAGCTCGAATGAGATTCATGCCGAACAAGGCGTTCACTCTCACCTCGGTAAGGCCATTTTGATAAAGCGAAGATACGCGAGAGGCATCTAAAGACGGATCGGCTTTCCAATCTCCTGATGTTGAAGTCGAAACAACCCCTTGATTGTTTGTATCGTTTCTGGCATAAAAACAAGCCCCGCCGCTAGCGGCACGCTTATCATGCGTTGCAATAAACGTAAAGTAGCCCGTAATATTCGGTTAGAAACACTTGAGCCCCGCAGCTTTCGCCTTGGGGCTCTTTACCTAAGTGCCTAGCATATTATCAGCAGAATCAACGCGATGACCAATTTAAGCAACCATCGATTGCCACGCTTTGCTATACTAGAGGCATGAGATTTAAACCTAAGCATGATCTCATCCTTTAAGGCGGCTCCGGAGTGCAATCCGAGAGCCGTTTTGCTTGGTTTCTGCACAGATCGGAGAGGTAACCAGCAACTCCCCAATTCCATTCTCGTCATGCTCTACCGAGTTTGGTTTTTTCATTCTAGCAAATCGCGGTTTCTGAGAATTCCCGAATATTCTAGGTACGGTATCAGGTATAAAGTTTCAGAATGCCGACCCATCCACAGGCGCATTTGAAGGAGACGGCATTCAGTTTGTAGAAGGTATTAACAACTCTAATCCGTCTCAAAGCCAAATGTATTCGTGGAGTAGGCCGAATTTTTCCGCTAGCCGATCAAGCTCGATTTTTGGTAATTCCTCAACGGTACATCCTGATTCATTACGCCTTTTAGCTTTGATACGCTCGTATTAAGTAAAGACCGTAAATCGAATCAACCTGAACCGAATTAGAACACCCATAAATCGGATTCTGTCTCGAAGCATCGAGTGTAGGGTCAAAATTTATTTGAATCGTTCCCGCTTGTTTGGTTTCGGCTAAATCGTGAAGGTTTGGGTCGGTTTCGTTGTACTCCCACCTAAGTGCATTACTGCGTGTATCGGATTCCCTGATTAAGTCGAGTCTTCTTAAGCCCTTCAAATTCCCCGTAATATTCGGGAATTTTCCTGAGATTGCTGCAGGCCCCGCCGATTATCGGCGGAGCTCGACTTTCATACTGTGCCTGGCACAGCCTAAAAATGACGGTTTTTTAATCCGGAGCCTCCGATTCTGCGGGCTTTTGGCTTAAAACCCTAGCACATCGAGCACATGTCTCGATGTAGGCGTGCCAGCTCAGCATGACTTTTTGCCTCGGCGCGAAAAAATCGGTTCGTTGATATGCTCGCACGACTTGCGAGCCAACTAAGTGAGCTAAACACGCCTCGGCGACTTCAAAAGTCACATCGTTGTCGGCGAACCAGCTCCGGCCAATAGAGCGAAGTCCATGGGCTACGAGTTTGTTTTTAAATTCCGGCTGGTCGTGAAGCCATTTGGCCAACGCTTGCCCGGATATATGCCGATTTTTATTGGTTGCTGGGAAAAGGAAAGGACTTCTCTTGTTTTTCCGGATAGATTTGGCTTCGTTAATTAGCGATATGAGGTAGGGAGTCAACGGAATCCGGTGGGTCCTTTTCATTTTCATAAATTCCGCTGGTATTGTGATCGCCTCCTCTGAGATCCAGTCTATTCGGACGGAGACAACTTCTCCCGGACGAAGTAATGTGGCCAGTGAAAAAAAAGAGCGCTCTGTATTTGGGCGCGGCCTTGGCTTCTATTTGCGAGATTACGATTGGGAGCTCTTTCCAATCAATTGAGGGCATGTGCCGAACCTCCGGCACTGGAAAAACTTTCGTTATTTTGGAGAGCGGATTCGCTTGAAGGAAACCCGCATTAACGGCTAAGTCAAAAATTTCCCGGACGCGCATCAAAAGCCTTTTGACGGTTGAAAGTTTGCCCGCAGTCTCGACAGGCTCCAGGAGCTTAATCAGTACCGGAGGAGTTATTGAATCGAGTTGCCGTGAGCCGAGCTTTGAGATCACATATTTCTCCAGGCGTAATTTTTCGTCCCGGTAACTCGAGATCCGTCCTTTCTTTTTCGAGCACCAAAATTTGAACGCATCCCTCAATGTGTAAGAACCGGAGGGCTCAAGTTCAAGCTCTCGTTTTTTCCTGCGCGCTAATGCACGCGCCTGCATTAAGGAAATCTCCGGCCAGTGGCCGAGAGTGATATCGATAACGCGGCCGTTCTGCGGCACGCGTAGAACCCAACTTTTAACACCCGATCGCTGGACCCTCAGCGCTAGTCCTCCCTGGTCGGTAATTTGATAGCGCCTTTCCCGAGGCCGTAGGGCCTGAATTTCTTTTGAGGTCAACATGACAACAGCTCCTAAGTTTTATCGTTACGACAATGACGGCTATTTTCATTCAGTCATTACCGCGTCTCGCGATCCGCTGGAATCAAAGATCGCCGGCCATGATGTCTATATCACCCCGAATAGCTCCACCTCCGTAGAGCCGGAGAAAAAGGAGGGCTATTGGGCTCATTGGAACGGTGAGGCATGGGAGTACGTAGCGCTGCCGAAAAATGCCGATGAGCTCATTGCATTCGGAAAAATCAAACACGATCAGACTGTCCCGTTCTGGAAAAAGATGAACGACCTACGCACCGAGCTGTTGACTGACGGCTCTAAATATAAGCAGGAGCTGGTAGAGGGCTTCTGGGTAACAGAACGCCTCCCGGACCCGACGCCTGAGGAGATCCGCAAACAAAAAGAGCAGGAAGTTCGTTCTAAGCGCGACTATCTGATCTCACAAACGGACTTTTTGGTTTCCGGAGATTACCCGATCTCTGACGCTGACCTGGCCAAAGTCAAGGCTTACCGTCAGGCGCTGAGGGACGTGCCTTCCCAGGAAGGTTTCCCGGACAATGTAGTTTGGCCCGAAATGCCTGCGTACAAAGTTCTGCGCGCATAGGAGTAATGGCCTATGTGGAATCAACTATTAGAAAAATTAGGCGGTCTCGATCCCGGAGTGCTTAAAAATGCGGCATTGATGATCGCAGGAGGATTTACCGGTTTGGTCAGCACCCTCATGGGTGAGCATAAGGTGCTTTTTTACTGGCTTTTTGCTTTTGTCGTGGCTGATTATTTGACCGGCATTATCGCCGCGGCCAGGACGGGAACCTGGTCGAGCCGCGTAGGCCTGAAAGGTCTGATTCGGAAATTCGTGATTTTGCTTGTCGCTATCGGCTTCCATGGGATAGATCAAATTTTACAAGAGCCATGGATTGGAGCCTGGGCCATCGGAGCTCTTTCATTAAACGAGCTCATATCCATTCTCGAAAACGTCGAAAAGGCCGGATTCGGTTCGATTATTCCTCAACGAATTCAGGACATGCTAGAGCTTGTTAAAGAAGAGCACCAGAACAAAATCAAATCTAAATTACCCGCAGGAGTAAAAAATGAGTGAGCATTTTCAGCCAAAGGAGTTTGCCTCTAAGGACGGCCAGCCGAGCCCATATCCGTTAGTAGTGCAGCAGGGCCTGTATGACCTTTTGGAAATGCTCCGGGCGAAATTCGGAAAGGCCATCTATATTAATTCAGGCTATCGTTCGCCCGAGCACAATGCGGCCGTGGGAGGTGTCAAAAATTCCTACCACGTTCAGGGGATGGCGGCCGATATTCGTCCGCGCCATGGAAAAGACTTCGAGCACGAATTAGGGCGCCTAAAGATCATTGCTAATAAAGAATGTCCGGGAGGAGTTGGTTTTTATAAAAACTTCGTTCATGTGGACTTCGGTCCTTATCGACGCTGGAATGGCTAAATGAATCTGATCAACTTAATTAAATTTGGGGCGGCTGCGGTCGCCCTTCTTTTTGCGTACTGGATCGGCGTGCAGGACGGCCGAGATTCGGAGGAATTGAAAAATGCGCGCTCTCAAATCGTTCAGCTTACTGCGACAGTTAAGACTTACGAGGCCCACTATAAAAATCAGGCAATTGCGATGGCCGAGTTGCGTGTTTCTGAATCTGCTGCTCGGGCTGATTCTGACCGCCTGCGCTCCCGTATCGCCAACCTTGAAAAAGGAGCCCGAACCGCTGCCGATAGAGACGCAATTCGATGCCTCCAGCTGGGAGCAGAATGTCGACGATTATTGCAGGAAGCTCGAGGAGTTATTAACTACTGTAGAAAAACGTTTGGCGGAGAAAATACCCGGAACTAAATAAATGAGTGTGGGGCATTTTGTGGGGCAAATTCTTGAAATCTTCTGAAACCCGCATAAATAAAGGGTTGTTGGCGGAGAGGGGGGGATTCGAACCCCCGAAACCTTTAAAGGGTTTACACGCTTTCCAGGCGTGCGCCTTAAACCACTCGGCCACCTCTCCAAAAGAGAATTGAATTCTATAGGAAAAAAAAATCCTTGTCATCTCGATTGAATGTAAAAATTTTGAATATTTCTTCTCAAATTGCCCAACGCCCTGATTGCAATAGAAAAGATTTTGAAAATTATTTGTCTTTTAATTTTTTCCCATTGTGGGAGAAGTGCAAAATTAAGGGTTATCCCGAGAAATACAATCCAAAATAACTCGAGAATGAGGAGATTAAAAATGAGAATGTTGCGTAGGAACGCATTGTCGTTCTTAACTTGTATGCCTATCGCAGCAGCCGCCGGAGGTGCATCCGTCGCGACTGCGGCAGTTCCTGAGGAAAAGCCCAAGACTTCCGGAAAAATTCTTTTCGTGGTAACTAGTCATGGAGAACTTGGAAACACAGGTAGGAAGACCGGTTACTGGCTCTCAGAAGTGACACACCCTTGGAAAGTTCTTAAAGACGCAGGATACGAAATTGATTTTGTCAGTCCCTTAGGCGGGGAATGCCCGTCAGAGGGAATTGATGCTTCCGATCCGATTAATAAAGAATTCTCACAGGATTTATCGGCCCAGAAAAAGATCAATTTCACGATGAAGCCCTCAGACGTGAAGCCGGATGAATATAAAGCCATCTTTTTTGCCGGCGGCCACGGCGTTATGTGGGATTTTCCTGACAACAAAGAACTGGCCGCCATAACGTCTAAGATTTACGAAAACGGCGGCGTGGTGGCAGCCGTTTGCCACGGGCCGGCAGGTTTAGTCAACGTGAAACTTTCGAATGGAAAGTACCTCGTGGAGGGGAAAAAGATTAACAGCTTTACAAACTCAGAAGAAAAGGGTATTGGTTTAGACAAGGTTGTGCCGTTTGCACTTGAAACTGCTTTAGTAAAACATGGAGCAAAATTTCAGTGTTCGGATAACTTCCAGTCACACGTCGTTGTCAATGACAGAGTGATTACAGGGCAGAATCCGATGTCGGCGATGGCCGTAGGCGCTGCTATTCGCACCGCCCTTCAAAATTAAACTGTAAATTAAGAGAGGATAGGTCGTGGAAGGAAAGATTATCCCCAGCATTATCCTGGCCGCCGGGTTCATAGGCGGCGTTGCCCTCTTCGGAAATCAAGTCGGCAACGGTGTAAATGCGCTCTTGAATAAAGACCGCATCGTGACGGTGAAAGGTCTTTGCGAAAAAGAAGTAAAAGCGAACCATGTTATTTGGCCTCTGAGCTTCAATGAGATGGGCAATGACCTGGCTACGGTTTATGACAACCTTGAAAAGAAGCAGGCCACCGTTTTTGAGTTTTTGAAGAAAGGAGGGATTGAACCTTCTGAAATCTCATTAGCGGCACCGAAGGTTAACGATACGTTGGCAAATAATTATGGTCCTAACCGCCCGCCGTTCCGTTACATCATCACTCAGGTCATCACGATTGCGACGGATAAAGTAGACACGGTCCGCAAGCTTATGGAAGCTCAGAGGGAACTTCTGAAACAAGGCGTTGCTCTGACGAACGATTACAGCTACATGACGAATTATTCGTTTACCGGGTTGAATGAAATCAAGCCAAAGATGATCGAGATTGCGACAAAGAATGCGAAAGAAGCAGCTAAGAAGTTCGCAGAAGATTCCGGCTCAAAACTCGGAAAGATCAGAAGAGCTAACCAAGGCGTTTTCTCTATTACCGATAGAGATGACAACACACCTTTTATCAAGAATGTTCGTGTCGTAACGACAGTTGAATATTTCTTGAACGACTAAACGAAAGAGCGGCGCTTCAAGCGCCGCTCTTTCGTCTCTAAACTTTAGTTATTTAGCCTTGCGGGAAGAGAAGAAACTCTTCTTAGGCTTTGTCACTTTAATACCTGCTTCGGAAGCAACGAGAAGCACATCAGCGCCTCTATTCCCAAAAATGCCGCAGGTCACAACGCCCGGGATCTTATTAATGGCGTTTTCTAACAGCTGAGGTTCTTTAATTTGAAGACCATGGACATCGATGATGTTATTGCCGTTGTCCGTGATGAAATCACGAACGACAGGATGACCGCCTAAATCTTCCATTGCTCTGGAGACAGAGCTCACAGCCATCGGAATGACTTCCAGAGGCAGAGGGAATGCACCGAGTTGTTTGACAACTTTGCTTTCGTCAGCGATACAGACAAATTTTTCAGATGCCTGAGCGACAATCTTCTCGCGGGTCAGCGCTCCGCCGCCGCCCTTGATCATGCAGAAATTGCCGTCAATTTCATCGCATCCGTCAATGTAAACAGGAAGGTAATCAACGATGTCATTCAAATCGCAGACAGGGATACCATAGGCGAGAAGCTGTCGGGTCGTGGCCTCTGAGCTGGAAACGCAGCCTTTTACTTTTTTACCGGAAGTAGCCAATTCAGTGATGAAAAATCCTACTGTTGTTCCGGTGCCTACGCCAAGATATTCTCCTTCGACAACATATTCGAGGGCAGCTTTGGCAGCCATCTGCTTAAGTTGATTCTGTAATTCCATTGTTTTTCCCGAAATAAAAAGAGGCGCTTTAAAGCGCATGTCGAGGATATTTTAGCGATGGGAAAGGCCCTATCTGATGAACACGGCTACATTTTGAGAAGCGAATAACGGTTGATGCTTTTTTGAGAGGATGGCTGAAAAAGATGCGGAGTGGGGGACTTGAAAATTAGTAAAATAAAAGAATCACAATTCGACGAACTATAGAATAAATTTCAAAGACTGATCCTGCTTTCAGAAAATCCTAAAAATCCAATAGTTATGGCAATTTTTCTAACGAAAAATTGCCATTATTTTTGATTAATTGCTTGATTATATAGTTTAATTTTAGTATAATATAAGACTATATTAAAATGATTTAAAGGCAAAAAATGGCTGTTCCTGAAGAAGTCAAAAAAGTTCCGCGTCCGGTTAACACTACTGTCTATGACGCCGGCAGAGTCGGACCGAAGCGATTCTTTGTTCGGGAACGGATTGGGTGTAAGTACATCAAAGGCCATAATCCGCAGCCCGTTTACGGGAAGGTTATTGGCTATATCTACGAAGGGAAGTTCATTCCTAAGGGGCTGGAATTGAGAACTGATAAGCCCGACAGTCTTTCCTTTGGCAGCGCTGCCTTTGCTTATTCTGTCTGCCAAACCCTTAAGCAGGAACTCTTCGAGAGCTTCGAAATCAAAACTGCTCTTACCTTACTGACAATCGCTCTTTTGAGAGTTCTTAAACCCCGGGTTCCCAACAGCCGACTAAATTCTCTTTACGAACGTAGCTGGATATCGATGTTCATTCCCGGAATACAGCTGTCCGGTAATACGGTCTCAAAACTGCTCAACAATCTTGGGAAAGACGCCGAGAAAAGGAGACATTTTTTTGCACGACGCCTCAGTAACGTAAGCGGCTTTGAGCACATCGCGATTGACGGGACTCTCAAACAGGACAGCAGTATTGTCAACGATCTTTCCGGCTTCTCCTATAAGTCCCGTCTGAAAGGATGCCGCGATATCAGCGTGATCTATGCCTACGATATTGAAAGGATGGAGCCGCTCTGCGCTCAAGTCTTTCCCGGCCATTGCATCGATGCAAGCGCTTATCGGGAATTCATTCGCGAAAATAAAATCGAAAAGGGAATCATTGTTGCTGACAAGGGCTTTCCGTCTTCAAAGTTGGCCGATGAACTTAAGCAGCATCCGGGACTCCACTTCCTAACTCCGGTCCGACGCAACGTTGTAAATATCGAAAAGCTGGAACTTCTCAAATTTGACGGAGTTCTGGCCGGCACGAAACAACAAGTTCTTTATGCCAAACGCAAAAGCGTTTCCGGAAGATTCTTTTACTCATTTAAAGACACCGGTTTAGAGAGCTCCGAGCAGAAAGACTACTTGAATCACAGGCTCAGACATAACGACTTTAATAATGAAAATTATCTGGGAAAGAAAGAAAAGTTCGGTCTCATTGTCTTTGAATCAGACCAAGATCTATCTCCAAAGAGCGCCTACCTTTGCTATCAGGACCGATGGCTGTTGGAACTCATGTTTAAAAAATACAAATCTAATGAGCAGCTTGTAGATTCCAGAGTGCAGAGTGACTTCTCTGTTTGGGGCTCGGAGTTTGTCAATTTCTTAGCAACAGTCATTACTGCAAAGATGGTGAAAAAGGCCGATGAGAAGAAGTTATTGGACAAGTTCACTTATGGTGAACTCCTCGATGGACTTGAGCACATTTGGAGAAAAACTGCTGCTAAAGGGCCGGTTCAATCTTCTGATCCTTATTGGGTGCATCCCTTCAAAGACGGAATGCAAATCCTAGAAGAGCTGGGATTATCCGAACCTATTGCAACCCTGGATGGGGAACCTAAGCCTAAAGGCAGGCCTAAAAAGAAACCTGTCTTTGTCGGTCCTAAGAGACCTAGAGGAAGGCCGAAAAAGACAGAAACCGACTAGCATATAGTACAAATAATTGAGAAACCTTTAGTAAAATTGATAAAGAAAGTACAAATATCCCGTGTTTTTGATTTATTTGTAAGTTATTTTTTTGTACTAAAATCGTGTATCGCTCTAAAAGAAAAGGAAAAAATTATTTAAATGACGTTTTCCAAAAGGGTCTGTATTGCGAACAAATAACCAATTAACGTGATAAGATTTCCGTTTGCCTGAACAGGACAGGAGGAAGAATGGGATCCGATCCTAAAATTAGAAGAATACTTTGTCAGAGGCTTCTACAGCTCAGACATGAAAACAACCTTACTCAAGCCGAACTCTCCAGTCTGAGCGCGATACCTCAGCCGGTCCTTTCTCTTTATGAGAACCAGGGCAGTTCAAGATCTCCGACGCTTTATGCTTTAGTGCGCCTTGCAAACGCATTGAACGTTTCTACTGATTACCTTTTAGGCCGCACCGACGATAAAAGCGGAGCAAGGAATTTGATCTCAGAAGACTCGGTTATATCACAGCTTTCAAGAAGAGACCGTCAAGTCCTGCTCAGAGTTGCTGAAGGTCTCCATGCGGCTTCCGTTCAAAAACAGGAAGCAATGAAGTCCAGCCGTACTCAAAAGATAGTTCCTCCTGCGGATGTAAAAAACGCTCGATAATTTCGAGCGTTTTTAAGGGAGGACTTCTCTTAGTTCGTGAAATTTCGGCAGCCCGGCACTTTAGAAATTTCACAAGGGAGCGCGCCGGCTTTTACGTTCTTCGGAGTAGCCGTATGAATGTAATAGGCCATTCTGAGGTTGCCTTTTTGATTTTCAGAGCAGTCTTTGTCAAAAGTGCATGCATATTCCGAATGAGCAAAGTCCTGCTGCTCCTGAACGAAACGTGCAGCAGCCTGGTCCCAAGACTCTTTATGCTGCGTCATATTTATAAGAATCGCCTTTTGGGCTAATTTGATTCGTGTCGGATTTTTAGAGGAAATATCCAGGAGCGGTCTATAGACATGATAGAACTGAGGGGCCGGATGGTTCTTCAGATAGGTCAGTTTTTTCTGGGCTTCTTCTCTCATCTTGGCTAATTCTTCGGCCGGTGTTCTGTCGGTCAGATCTTTTGCATCAACCCAGCCTCGTGCCGTTCTAAAAATAGTTTTTCCACCGAAGCCTTTGTCTTCTGCCCGAAGCGTTAATTTTGCCGGACGCTTCATCTCATGACATTCTTTTCGTCTGAGCTTGCGGGCTTTTTCTTTTTTGAAGGCATCTACGTTTTGAGACTCCAATTCGTCAAGAGCAATCAAGTTGTCTTTTTTCCTGCAGGTCAAAACTCCCTTTCCGAGGGTGGCTGTGCCAAGAGGCACGGGTCGTTTAAGCTCGGTTCGAAGAGCTCTTAAGTAATGGTCCTGTGTGCTGATTTCTGAGATTTCAATAGATTTTTCTTCAGGACTTTCAGCAAAATCCGATCTGACCGTCTCGGGAGTGAGTTCTCCTTTATTGGCCTGAGCAAGATTGAACTCTCGATTCAAACGAGCATGTTCAACAAGCTCATTGATTTCAAAATTGTAGTAATCAGCAGGCAGCTGCTTGCTAACTTTATTCAGGGTCTTACCCAGAAGATATTTGTCTCCGCCGAGAGCAGCAACCTTTGCCGCGTCTGCCTTAGGGAGGCTGCTGACGGCATCTTTAACATTCTTTTCAGTGATCTCAACGTCCGGATCCATTGAGCATGCGGAAAGCAAAAGAGCACAAAGCACTGAGAAGGAGAGAAGGATATTTTTTCGGACAAATATTTTCATAATTGTTATTAAGAAGATCAGGGTTTTCGTCTAACTAAGGATACTTCATACACGAGATCAAGGTGCAGAAGATTGGCTAATTTTCGAAAAATTTTCCTAATCCGGATGCTGGTTTGTTTGAAAACCGTCGGGAGGCCGGTGATAAGCCAATCAGAAATTTAGTTGTCCGATAAAATCGGCCACGGTGAATGCTGAAAAATTTTCCGGAATTTATTGGAAACGGGAACTAGAAAGGAACGCGGCGGATCGTTTTGCCGGAGTTCTTGACGCAGAAATGAAAAAATCCCGCGTTCGCGAGATTTTTTCATAAAGTATTCTTTTAATTTTGGTGGCGCGCCAGGCAGGAATCGAACCCACGACCCCCTGGTTCGTAGCCAGGTACTCTATCCAGCTGAGCTACTGGCGCAACCGAGGAAGCGAACTATAGCAAAATAAAATTCCATGTGCAAGCAGGCTCCAGAAAAATTTTGATAATTTTGCTGTTGGAAAATGTAAAAAGCTTATCTCTTTATTCCTAACTTTCTGAGAATAAAGGAAGAACCTTTTTTTATCCAGTTAACTTTTTCGGTGAGGACAACTGGTTTCTCAATGTAACCGATGTGATTGGTGTTCAACCAGACGTCTAAGAGGCGTTCGGATAAAAAGCCGAAAACTCGCGCATCATTGACGGAATAGGAAGAAATATCCAGACGCTTCTCGACCTCGAAGAGAACGTTGAAGAGCCAGTCGCAATATTGATTGAAAAGGTCTCTTCTCATAACAAACATATTCAGGATATGTGTCTTTGTTCCTCTCATCAGCTGCTCGAATGCCGGAAGGTATTCCGAATGTTTTTCTGCAAGAACAGCTCTCAGCGTTTCTATGTCTTCGCGATGGTGAGCATGAACATACTGAGACTCAACAGTCTCAATAAAGTAGTTTCGTTTTGGCGGGAGGATCACAGGACTTTCTTTCAGAAATTCACTCCAATCAGAAAGAGAATAGATATCTTTTAGCGGATCCGATGTTTTCTTATTCCCGAAGTAACGTCGGTAATGCGTCAGGCCGACAGCGGTGACGGATTCAGGCAAGTTGTGTCTGGCCCAATAGAGAGCAGTCAACTCGCAGTAGTTGGGATTCTTTTGAGAAATATTGACGCCTTCGTTATCTCTCACTCCGCCCAGGTGTAGATCGGCTCGTTTTTGAGCACCAACCTCGATCGGAAGATAAGGTTCTTCGTGTGGAAGCCGATAAGGCCGATGACAAGCTACAAGAATCTTTAACACTGTTATTCAGAGGGGAAGTAGAGGAGGGGAGCGTTGATTTGAATATCATCAACGCCGGCAGAAACTAAAAATTTTAAATCCCAGAGCCACTTAATTCAATAGTAAGTCGACCGATGTAAGGAAAGAGCAGGGGCTACGCATGAATTTATTTGTTAATTAGCGTGGCCAACGCCTCCAGAGCA
>ERZ772969.221-NODE-221-length-59223-cov-5.024659_pt1 | contig 59223 bp, 52 predicted proteins | sample MGYA00511676_ERZ772969 | MGnify/ENA primary metagenome ERZ772969 (study PRJEB29015, sample SAMEA2737651) | human gut metagenome | biome: human gut; feature: human-associated habitat; material: faeces | place: China | collected 2012 ... | reverse complement strand
GCTTCAGAAGAGTGGCATTTACCTGTTGAACAGATTATCCACTTGTTTAAAGAAGTCGACTTGAAACGCTTATTTTTGAAAATGCAGATGTAGACTGGTTACATTGCATTGCAGCTCATCGAAAGAAAAAATGAATTATACAATTGACCTTCTTATCACTATGGTGACAGATGAGATTGCAGAAGAAACGGGCAAGGACAGAAAAGAGATATTGACAGATTTTCTATGTTCAAAGACAGGAAAAGCACTGTATGATGAGAAAACAAAGCTGTGGTGCAATGGTCCGGCATATATAGCTGAACTGTATATGGAAGAATTAAAGAAATCCTGATATGGGATGTGAGTTTAAATTTATACGACAATGGTGACAAAGACTTTCATTCCAAGGAGCAACAATTAAATATTTCAAAAACGCTGAGGTCAGCATTTCCTAATCACAGGACAACGACCTCAGTTTTTTATACCCAGGAATCGGCATTCATGAATAAGCCGGTTCTTTTTGTTTACAGAAAAAAGAAGGAGTACAAGAAAATGAGCAGAGCAAAAAATCCAAAGTATGAATCCATGTCATTGGAGGAACTGAAGGCCAACATGGAAAAGAGCAGACAGGAACTGGAGGCAGCAATTCACCACAAAAACATTCTGGAGCAGCGGAAGAAGCGTAAGCGTCCAATAAGAGGGTGTATCGAAATTTCTGGCTGTTGCATGTAAACTATTGATTAGAGTTTTGGGAGTTGACTCTAAAAACTCTAAATCTAATCTAAGGAGCAGGCTTATGGATCTTTCTTCTTTGACTCCAGACAAACAGGTGAAACTTCAATACTGGCTGGATGTAATACGGCAATGCAGGGCCTCCGGACTGACAAATCAGATCTGGTGTGAACAACACGATATCTCTTTGAAAAGTTATTATTACTGGCTTTCCAAAATTCGAAAGCTTGCCCTGGAAGAACTGCCCCGCAAGAAAAACGGCATCCACATGTGTACAGACCAACAGTCAACTGCTTTAACGGAATCCCCGGCTGAGTTTGCGGAGCTTTCACTTCCGGACAGAAACATTTCCCGTTCCACTCCTGCAGCCATACTTCATATCGGATCCATAACAGTGGAACTTTATGAAGGCACATCTGCCCAGATGCTGGAAAACATTCTGAAAGCCGTGCAGTCATGTTAGGAGATCTTTCCCATGTGGAGAAAATCTATATCCGATGCGGCTACACCGATATGAGGAAGCAGCTCAATGGCTTGCTGGATATCATCCAGTACAACTTCAAACTGGATCCTTACAGCAATTCCTTATTCCTGTTCTGTGGAAAGAGGGCTGACCGGATCAAAGCAGTCCATTACGAGGGAGACGGTTTCTGCCTTTTATACAAACGGTACGAAAACGGACGTCTCCAATGGCCGCGGACCGGCGAAGAAGCAAAACAGATTTCTGATCAGCAGCTGCGCTGGCTTCTGGAAGGTTTGAACCCGGAGCAGCCAAAGGCGGTTCAGAAATGGCTCCCGCATAAGTCTGAAAATACTGAAAATCCTTAGAAATGCTGGGAAATCTGACGATTCTATGGTATAATAATCCTATCGAAGCGAAAGGGTTTTCATGTTATGTCAGCTACGGAACAGGAGTATAAAAATCATATCAAAGAACTGGAACAGCAGGTCCGGCTCCTGAAAGAGCAGGTTGATTTCCTGACCCGTAAACTTTATGGAACAAAATCCGAGAAGACATCTACTCTCGAAATCGAGGGGCAGATGTCTCTTTTTAATGAAATCGAAACCTGTGCGGATCCTGATGCACACGAACCGGAGCTTGTTGAGATAGAGAAGCACCTACGTAAAAGGAAGTACACCGGTCAGCGGGAAGAACTGGTAAAAAATCTCCCTCACAGCAAAGTACTCCATACCATAGATGAAAGGGAACAGATATGCGATAACTGCGGGAGTACGATGGTGAAAGTAGGGGAAGAATTCGTCCGCACGGAAGTACAGTTTATCCCTGCAAAACTCAAGGTGATTGACCATTACCGGGAAACGTATGAATGCAGGTCATGCCGGAAAAACGGAACTCCTTATATGGAGAAGGCTCCGGTGCCATATCCTCCCGTCCTGCATTCTCTGGCATCTGCATCTACCATCACCTGGCTCATCCACCAGAAGTTTGAATTAAGCATCCCGCTGTACAGACAGGAAAAAGAATGGGAGGCTTTGGGATTACGTTTAAGCAGAGCGACTATGTCAAACTGGCTTCTGGTTGTCTATCGGGACTGGCTTGTACACATCGTCCACCGTCTGAAGCTGGAACTTCTGAAACAGAGATACCTTCATATCGATGAAACACATGTACAGGTGCTGAAAGAACCGGGACGGAAAAATACGTCCGATTCCTATATGTGGGTTTACTGCAGCATCAGAGATGCCGTAAATCCCATCCGCTACTTCGAGTACCAGCCGGGACGAAGCGGGAAATATCCGGAAGCGTTTCTGAGGGAATATGAAGGTTATATCCATACAGACGCTTACTCCGGATACAATGCAGTTTCAGGAGTAAAAAGATGTCTTTGCTATACGCATCTGCGCCGGGCTTTCGTGGATGCTCTCCCAAAAGACATCCATAATTCGGAAGCATCAAAACCTGCGGAAGCAATCCTCCGTCTGAATCAACTCTTTAACATAGAGTCAGAGTTGGAGGCGTTCCCTCCTGATCAGAAGAAAAAAGAACGTCTTATCCGCGAGAAACCTCTTCTCGAGGCTTTTTGGTCATGGGCAGAAAAAAGTGCCATCGGAGAGCTGCCGAAATCCAAACTTTCAAAAGCTTTTCATTACGCCTTAAATAACCGTGAAGGTTTTTGGAATTATCTGGAAGACGGGAATTGTTCCATCAGTAATTCGCTTGCGGAAAACTGTATCCGTCCCTTTGTGATCGGCAGAAAGAACTGGCTGTTCTCCGGCAGTCCGAAAGGGGCGGAAGCCAGTGCAGGAATCTATACACTGGTAGAGACAGCGAAAGCGAATGGGCTTGCCCCGATGAAATATATAAAATATATCCTGTCCGACATGCCGGGGAGTGCTTTTCTTGAACATCCTGAATATCTGGATGATTATCTGCCTTGGAATCCTCTTGTAAAAGAATTCTGTCGATAACCGTTGACCTTTTAGTATAAAAGGCTGACGGTTATTTTTCTATACACTGTTTTATTTGACGCTTACCATTGTAAAGCAAAAAGCAAGCCATTTTCAGACTTGCTTTCCACCAGATTACTGCACCTTATTGCCAAATCATCTCCTTATTCAAAATTCCCTTTTCACACTCTTGTATAGTATTTATTTGCTACCCATTCCATCTGTTTATCTGCCTTCAACTCTTCCTTAATCCCCTGTGTCTATTTCATTTGCTCTACAATTGACTATTATTCCAGCGATTATATAAAAACCATAACCAATACAAAATATGGAAACGGTGCTTCTAACTATACCGCTAAAGCCTTTCGCCATTATCCCGAAAATAGTACTCCAGCAGAGAAATAGCGCCAGCAGACATAAAAAACTCGAACCCCTTGTAAAATGGGCATCAGAAGTTTTCTACCCGTTATTCTTGTTCTATAATTCAAGTGAATCTTCTGCATCCACCCACATCTGTAAATTGCCATCAAGATATAATCTTGCATATTCCAAAGGCTCATCCACAGCCAATGAAGTAAGCGCACATTCTGATCCATATGTGGTTTTTAAATTTTTTTCAGCTTCCCAGCAATCAATGCGAAGCATATATCCAGCACTTGTGTAAACATCAATACTATCGTGGTTTATATTATATTCTGCATAAATTGTTCTCATCGTATCTTATCTCCATTTTCTTTTGATAATCAGTTACAGAGTTAAATATCGAAAACATTTCAATCAGTTCACCATGTCGTTATTGTTATATGTTATATTGTGTTATGAAATTTTCTTTCCCTTAATTTTTCCCATATTAAGGTTCATGAAAAGCAATGGGAAAATGTAACACAAGGGAAAGAGTAAGGGAAAGTTCACTTGCTACAAACTTAGTATTTTCAAGGGTTTGCGAAGAATTTGATAATCAAATATAACAGTTATTAAATTTCCTAAAATATGTGAAATATCAACTGGAAGTTATTAATCTACAATTTTAATCTATAGCCCATCTTCTTGCCCTTCGGACAAGAAGCATCCCTCGCTCAAAGAGCTCGGTCAATTCCGATTTGCCTTATCTATCATAATATCAGAAATAAGATAGAAATTTCCATAAAAATGCATTTATTTGTAAAAATTATACAATGGATTTTAGTGATAAAGATTAAAAATATATAAAATCACCAAAAAAGATTGACGATAAATTTTATCAGTGTTAAGATAGAAAAGGAGTTTGGAGAAAAACTTTAGCAAAATTGAAGTTGCTCAAAATATAAAACTGATTATATTTTTGCAACAGATATTAATTAGGGTAATAAACGATTGTCTTGCATACAGTTAGTTATGCATGGCAGCGATAAATATTTTTAGGCTGCTTATTTCCTACAATATCGGCAGTCGGTAAGGAGGGTTTTAGATAATGGCAAGATTTACATTACCAAGAGATTTATATCATGGAAAGGGTTCTTTGGAGGCTTTGAAGGACTTTGACGGAAAGAGAGCTATTGTCTGTGTCGGCGGTGGTTCTATGAAAAGAAACGGATTTCTTGACAGAGCGATAGGTTATCTTAAAGAAGCAGGTATGGAAGTAGAACTTTTTGAGGGCATTGAGCCTGATCCGTCAGTAGAAACTGTTATGCGTGGAGCGGAAGTTATGCAGAAGTTTAAACCTGACTGGATTGTTGCTATGGGTGGCGGTTCTCCTATTGATGCGGCAAAGGCTATGTGGATTAAGTATGAATATCCGGATGTGACATTTGAGGATATGTGTAAGGTATTCGGACTTCCAAAACTCAGACAGAAAGCACATTTCTGTGCGATTTCTTCTACATCGGGTACTGCTACTGAGGTTACGGCATTTTCTATTATCACGGATTATGAGAAAGGTATCAAATATCCGATTGCGGACTTTGAGATTACACCTGATGTTGCCATTGTAGATCCTGAACTTGCGGAGACAATGCCGGTTAAACTTGTTGCACATACAGGTATGGATGCCATGACTCATGCTATCGAGGCATATGTATCAACAGCAAATTGCAATTATACTGACCCGCTTGCTATATGGGCTATCAAGATGATACAGAAGCATCTTGTAAAATCATATAATGAGGATATGGAGAGCAGAGATCAGATGCATGATGCACAGTGTCTTGCTGGTATGTCATTCTCAAATGCACTCCTTGGAATCGTACATTCTATGGCACATAAGACAGGTGCAGCTTTCAAGAACGGACATATCATTCATGGTGCGGCAAATGCAATGTATCTTCCAAAGGTTATCAAATATAACAGCAAGGACGAGACGGCAAAGAAACGCTATGGTGAGATAGCTGATTATATGGGATTAGGTGGAAATAGTGATGATGAAAAGGTAGATTTACTTATCAAATACCTTCGCCAGATGAACGATGACCTTAATATTCCTCATTGCATTAAAAACTATGGTGAGGGCGGACTTCCGGCAGATGAAGGAATCGTGCCTGAGGATGAATTCCTTGAAAAACTTCACGATATAGCAGCAAATGCTATTCTTGATGCCTGCACGGGTTCAAATCCTCGTCAGCCATCACAGGAGGAAATGGAGAAACTTCTTAAATGCTGTTATTACGATACAGAAGTTGATTTCTAAAAAAGTATCGAAAATCGACAAAATTAAAAAAATTGTCGGATAAAATATTTTATAGTTACAAAAATACCTTCTGAGCAGAGTATGGAAATTTCACATATATCTGTTTAGAAGGTGTTTTTTATTATAATAAAGATAAGCAGGAATATTTATCGTAAAGTATTGACTTAGCAATAATCTATATTTTATAGTTATCTTATTGAAAAAATCATCATTTTTTCTGCTGATGATCCTTATGCGTCAGGATGAACAGAGAGCTAAGGCTATTTGGCAGAAATTAAAAAGGGGAAAAGAATGAAAAGATTAATTCAAAAGAAAATAAAAAAAACAAAAGAAAATTTATATTATATTTTATCAGCACTTATGATAGGACTTATTGTAGGAGGCATTGATGCTTTATTTGGGCGTGTCCTTATTGCAATTACTGATTTCCGGGGAAGGTATATTCAAATTCTTATTTGGTTTCTGCCGATTGCAGGTCTGTTTATCTGTTGGATGTATCATCGTTTTAATGAGATGAGTTTAAAGGGAATGACGCTTGTTCTTGAAACTGCCCAAGGAAAGAGGGCGGATATACCGCTCGCACTTGTTCCACTGGTTATGGTTGGAACATGGATTACTCATCTTTTTGGGGGAAGTGCAGGCAGGGAGGGAGTTGCAGTTCAGATTGGAGCAACATTGTCTCATTGGTTTGCACGCAGATTTAAGTTTGCTGATAATAGAACAATTTTGCTCATAGCAGGAATGGCGGCAGGTTTTGGCGGATTGTTCCAGACACCGTTTGCGGCTGTGTTTTTTGCGATGGAGGTTGTCGTTACCGGAAAAATGTTATATCAGGCATTTTTGCCGTCATTGGTAGCGGCAGTTACGGCTTCAATGTTTTCAAATGCACTTGGACTTGAAAAATTTGCAGTACCGCTTAAGCAGAGCTTTAACCTGTCAGAATCTAAGACTATGTTTTATATGGTTATTCTAGGTGTGGCATTCGGACTTACAGGGCGTGTGTTTTCAGTGCTGCTAAAAAGAGCTAAAGCGTTTATGGGGGAGAAACTTGCAAATCCATATAAAAGAATTGGATTTGTATCAATACCGCTTGCAATAATTCTTTTTGTGCTTTGGAATGGACGTTACTGTGGTCTTGGAACAAATCTTATATCACAGACATTTACAGGAGGAGAAATTTTTAGCTTTGACTGGATTATAAAACTTCTTTTGACAGTTATTACATTATCAATCGGATTTCAGGGCGGCGAGGTTACACCTCTGTTTTCAATCGGGGCTTCGCTCGGCTTCTGCCTGGGAAATTTATTTGGAATTTCGCCTGTATTGTGTGGGGCACTTGGATATGCAGCCGTCTTTGGAAGTGCAACAAATACCGTTATAGCACCGTTTCTGATAGGAATTGAAGTGTTTGGGGCAAAAAATGCACTTGCGTTTGTGCTGGTGTGCAGTATAGCATATATCGTAAATGGAGATAGGTGTATTTATGGAGCACAGGGAAGTTCCAACAGTTGCCGGTTATAATATTTATATGGATGTTGTTTCTCTCCTGATTAAGACAGGCGTTACTTTTTTATGAATTATCTCTGTTTGTGGCTGTGGATTTCTTTTCTTTAATTCATTCATCTGACTTACAAGCAGACTCATGGCTTCATATGCAATCTTATCTATCTGCTGTCCTACAGTACTTATGGGAATAATAGCTTCTGAAGCGATTGGAGAATTATCAAAACCTACAACTTTATATTCATCGGGAAATTTGCCATATTCACGCATTAATATATTTATTAATATATTTGCGTGGGTGTCATTTGCCACAAATATACCTTTTCGTGTACCTGGGTATGATTTTTGTATAGTATCAAAAATCTTTTTAATATGATTTTGTGTTTCGTCATATGTATTTCCAAGATCTTCAAGGAAAAGTCTATATTTCATATTATGCTCTTTACAGATGTCTGTGAAACCTTTGATTCTGTTATATGCCGGAATTTCCTGTTTGACATGTGAATTTATATGAATTAAAATGTCACAATTATTTTTTATCAGCAGACTGGTTGCCTGAACTGCACCCATATAATTGTCGGTATTGATACTATTTACATATTTATCCTCGCGTTCAATAGTTACCACAGGAATATTGTAAGATGACAGTTCTTTGGAAGAAATAGTATGGCTGAGAACAATAAGCCCCTCAATTTTATATGAAAGAAGTTCCTGAAGATATTTTCGCTCTGTTTCTTCGGCTCCGGTGCCGGCAAAAACAATAAATTTATATCCAAACTTTTCATATGTTGCCAATAACTGGTTTAGCATTTCTGAATAATAATGTAAGTAAAGATTTGGAAGTAGTATTCCTACAAATTCACTTTTTCCATTTGCCAATACTTTTGCAAGCTTGTTTTCCTGATAATTTAAATCTACCAGTGCTTTTGCAATTATTTCCTGATTTTTTAATGTCAAAGAATCAGGATTATTAAAATATCGTGAAATAGTAGTTTTTGAAAAATTTGTATATTTTGCTATATCATTAAATGTTACTTTTTTTTTCTCAGATGCCATATTACTAACCTCTCTTGTTGAAAACTGGTAATGTTATAAATCACATTAGTTAAGTATAGCAATTATCCAGATAAAAGACAACAAAAAAATAACTGGTTAAGTAACCGGTTATTTTTTTGCTGAAAACTACTTGACAAGTAAAGATTATAAGAGTAATATATGTGACATAAAGTAACCGGTTACTTAACCGGTTATGCAAACGAAATCAATATATTAAAAAAACATTGGGAAAGGAGAAGTTGCTATGAGAAAGCACATACTTGCCTTATTGACAGCCTGTTGTATAGTATTAACTACGGTTGGCTGCCAAAAGAGCACACATGAAGCGGGGAGCATTTCCGGATATGACGAAGGAGAAAAATATTTGTCAATATGGGTGCATTCCATTGAAGACACTGACGAAGGAAAATGCTACAGGGAAGCAGTAGAGTCATTCAATAAAGCATATGATGGAAAATATTTTGCTGACATTGAATTTATTCCGAGAAATGACAGTGGTGGAGGATATTCTGACAAAATAAATGCATCAGTTATGTCGGGGGATCTTCCAGATGTTCTTACCGTAGATGGCCCGAATATTGCAGCATATGCAGAGAATGGGATTATACAGCCATTAGCGGAGATTTCAGAGAAAGAAAAGTCAGAGTATCTTGAATCTATTATTGAACAGGGTACATATAACGATAAGTTATATGCTCTTGGAGCAATGGAGTCAAGTGTTGGGCTTTATTACAATAAGGATATTCTTAAAGAAGCTGGCATAGATGTGCCGGATGCCGACCATCCGTGGACATTTTCAGAGTTTTTGAAAGTACTTGAAAAAGTCAAAAAAGTTACAGACAAGAAAAAGGGTTATGCACTTGATATGACATTTCCGGTTGGAGAGGCAACAATCTATTACTATGCACCGTTTTTCTGGTCAAACGGAGGGAATTTGATTGACAATACCGGGTTAAAGGCAGATGGGGTTTTTAATTCAAAAGAGAATGTGTCAACTATAAATTATTTTTGCAGACTATTGTCAAATGGATATATGTCAAAAGTTCCAATCGACCACTTATTTGAAAGTGGAAGAGCCGCATTCAAGTTTGATGGTGCATGGGAGGTAAACACTGTTTACACAAGCTATAAAGATATAAATATTGGTGTTGTACCATATATAACAGGTGACAACTGGAACGGCGAGAGATATACACCTACAGGCTCATGGGCATTTGCGGCATCTTCAAAAACTAAAAATATTGAGGGGGCTACGGAGCTTGTAAAATGGATGAGTGGAGTTGAAAGCGGAAAAAGATTGTGGGAAAAATCAAAATCATTTCCATCAACCTATAAAGCATACGAATCAATTGATGTTTTTAAGAAAGATGAAAATTATAAGGAACTGTATTATCAGTTGAGCAAGTATGGTCATCCAAGACCAAAGACACCTGCATATCCACAGGTAAGTACATCATTTCAGCAGGTACTTGAAAATTGTGTTCTGACTGGAGAAGATCCAAAGACACAGCTGGATAAATCAGTAGAAAGGATTAACGCAAAGCTGAAGCGTTATACATATAAATAATGAAGAAAAAATCAGAATCAATATTAGGAATGGCATTTTTTGGTCCGGCATTGGTACTTCTTACAATATTTCTTTTTATACCGATGATACTGACACTTGTGTTTAGTTTTACAGACTTTTTTGCATTAAATCCTGGTCTGACACATTTTGTTGGTCTTGAAAATTATTTTCAGGTGTTTAAGGACGATGATTTCAGACAAGCTTTTGGAAATACGGTAAAATTTGTTGTTATAATAGTTCCATTGCAAGGATTAGGTGCATTAGGACTTGCGTTGCTTATAAATAAAGTGACTCATTGCAAAACATATTTTAAAGTTGCATTTTTCATACCTGTTGTAATGTCTCTTGCAGTAGTATCTACTTTATGGGTTCAGATTTACAGTCCGGAAGGAATCTTAAATTCACTTCTCGCCCATATTGGAATAAATGCACAGCCGTTTATTAACAGTGCGTCACAGGCACTGCCGTCTATAGCTGTTATGAGTGCATGGCAGGGAGTCGGATATCAGATGATAATATTCTTAGGCGGATTACAGGCTATAAATCCTGCACTCTATGAGGCTGCTGAGATGGATCATGCCAGCGGATGGCAAAAATTTAAAGATATAACATTACCTGAGTTAAAGCCACTTTGTATTTTTGTATTTATAACGATTACTATAGGAGCATTTAGAATGTTAGTTCAGCCAATGGTTATGACAGGCGGTGGACCATCACATTCTACATATACAATGGTATATGATATTTATGAAACAGGTACAGTTAATTGGGAAATCGGTCTTGCTTCTACAATGGCTATAGTATTTGCATTTTTTGTTATGATACTGACCGTTATACAGACTATTCTGACTCGGGATAAGGAGGGGAAAAAACATGCTAACAAGAAAACAAAAAACAATTAATTGGATTATTGCAGCGATTATGATAGTAATGTCATTATTCTTTCTTTTTCCTGTCATCTGGATGATTGCAAACTCATTTAAGCCAGATGCTGCAATAACGAAAGATATGAATTCTATTGCTGCATTTATACCACCTGCATTAAATGGAAGTTTTTTTGATAATTATGTTTCAATATTAACAAATACGAGCTTTATACATTACATGTTAAATACATTGTTTTATGCAGCTATTTTAATAATACTTGGAATTATTGTAAATGGACTTGCAGGATATGCACTTGCAAAAATAAATTTTCCGTTTAAAGAGAGATGGCTTCTAATTATAATGCTATTGATGATAGTTCCAATGGAGACGATAATTACAATACATTTTCTTTTTATAGCAAAACTTGGATTGTTGAATACGGTAATAGGATATGTGCTCCCTATGATAGTTAATCCTTTTAATATATTTTTGTTCAGACAGGTATTTATAAGCCTGCCGGATGATGTTTATGAAGCTGCACAGTTAGATTTTTGCAGTCCGGTAAAATATTTTTTTACTATGGTATTACCGATGTCAAAAAGTGTTGTTGCAACTGTCAGCGTATTTACATTTTTAAATGTATGGAATGATTATCTGTGGCCATCGCTTGTATTTACATCAAGTGATCTGCTTACAGCACAGATTGGATTAAATGCAATAACATCAAATGACAATACGACTATGGGACAGACACTAGCGGTTATTACTATGATAACTATACCGGTTATTATAATTTATTCATTATTTTCAAAACAGATTGTTGAAGGCGTTGTATCTACAGGGTCTAAGGAGGGCTGATTATGAGTTTTATTGAGTTAAAGAATGTTTGTAAACAGTATGCAAATACAAATAAAAAGGCAGTGACAGATTTTAATCTTAAAATAGATGAAAAGGAATTTATAGCATTTGTAGGTCCATCAGGATGTGGAAAATCGACTACATTGCGTATGATTGCAGGATTCGAGGATATTACAAGTGGAGAACTTTATATTGATGGAAAAAAGATGAATGAAGTAGCTCCTAGAGACAGAGGAATTTCTATGGTGTTTCAGAACTATGCACTGTATCCGCATATGACAGTCGAAAAAAACATAAGTTATGGACTTAAAAATATGAAAGTTCCGGCAGATGAGATAAAGCGGAAAGTAGATTGGGCTATAGAGATTTTAGGGCTTTCTGAATATCGCTACCGTAAACCTAAAAATCTTTCAGGTGGTCAAAGACAGAGAGTTGCTTTAGGACGTGCAATCGTAAAAGACCAGAAAGTATTTCTTATGGATGAGCCGCTCTCAAATCTTGATGCAAAACTTCGTGTAAGCATGAGAAATGAGATTAGCAAATTACACCGCAATCTTGGCAGCACGACGATTTATGTAACGCATGATCAAGTGGAAGCTATGACTATGGCAGACAGAATTGTTATTATGAAGGATGGTATTGTTCAGCAGATAGGAAAGCCAATGGAACTGTACGAATATCCGGTTAATAAATTTGTTGCAGGTTTTATTGGTTCCCCACAGATGAACTTCTACAATGTTAAAGTTGATGGAAATAAGATTTCTTTTACAGATGGAAACAGTATGGTATTAAATGATGAAATGGCTGACAAATTAAGGAATTATAAGGAAGTGATTCTTGGAATACGCGGTGAGGATATAAAGTTTGATCCTCAAAATCTGGACATATTTAAAGAAAATAAACAGAGAGCAGTTATTGACAATACTGAAATTATGGGAAATGAAAATAATCTTTATTTTGAATTTGGAGGTTCATCATCTGTAGCAAGAGTTTCAAAATATGAGGTGTCTGATGTTGGTGAGGAAATAGAATTTGTTTTTGTACCACATAGAATGCATTTCTTTGACAAGGTGACGGAAGATGCAATAACATTATGAGAAAGCAGCAAAGCAGATTGAGAATATCTGCTTGACAATAGTAGAAATGAGGTTTTTATGGATAAGTTAAAAAAAGCAAATGATTATATAGAAAAAAATAAGGTAGATTATAAAGAATTGCCGGAATTTCATGTGGCCCCACAGGTTGGATGGATAAATGATCCAAATGGTTTTTCGTATTATGAGGGCATGGTACATTTGTTCTATCAGTTTCATCCGTATAGTAAAGAATGGGGACCTATGCATTGGGGACATTGTGTCAGTAGTGATTTAATAAAGTGGGAATATTATCCGGTTGCATTGGCTCCTGATATGAAATATGATATGGACGGATGCTTTTCGGGTTCTGCTATAGAAACAGATGAAGGTCATATGCTGGTATATACAGGTGTAACTCATGAAGAAAATGACGGTAAAAAAAATGAATATCAAAATCAATGCGTTGCTTTAGGGGATGGAAAAAGTTATAAAAAAATAGAAAATAACCCGGTTATAAATGGAGAAATCATGCCACAGAATTTTAGTCGTGAACATTTTAGGGATCCTAAAGTTTGGAAAGAGGATGATGGATATTATCTTGTTGCTGGAAATAAAACAAATGATGGTAAACCTCAGGTTGTTTTGTTCCACTCGAAAGATATGTATGACTGGAGATATGTTTCTGTATTGGCAGAGGATGTTACCGGAAAATATGGAACAATGTGGGAGTGTCCTGATTTCTTTGAGATAAATGGACAATATATATTGATAGCATCTCCTCAGGATATGTGTGCTGATGATGAATTTCATAATGGAAATAATTCAGTATATTTTATTGGAAATTATGATAGAGATATGCATAAATTTGATTATAATAAAGTTTATGCATTAGATGATGGCATTGATTTTTATGCACCGCAGACTACGCTCATGCCTGATGGAAGAAGAGTAATGATAGGCTGGATGCAGTCTTGGGATTCAAATATAAGACCTTTTAAACAAAAATGGTCATGTATGATGACTGTTCCAAGGGAGATAAAGCTGATAGATGGAAGAATTATACAAAATCCTGTAAGAGAGATAAAAAAATATTATACGGATTCTATTAACTATGTGGAGCAAACAGTAGAGGGAGAGTGCAGTTTTCCAAAGATAAACGGGCGTGTCCTTGATATGACAGTTGAAATTAAAGATGGTGATTATGATGAATTTAAAATAAATTTTGCAAAGAATGATAAATTTAGTTCGAGTATAATTTATGATAAGAGTAAAAATGAAATTGAAATAAACAGACTTTATTCCGGAATGAATCGTGATACAATAGGTACAAGAAAAGTAAAAGTGAGATATCCAAAGCAAAGTTTAAAGCTTCGAGTTATTTTGGATAAATATTCAGTAGAAATATTTGTAAATGATGGTTCGCAAGTGTTAAGTATGACTTATTATACACCTGTTGAGGCTGATGAGATAAGTTTTGAATGTAATAACACTGCAGTTATAAATATTGAAAAGCATGGTATATCTGTAAGATAGGAGGGCTTTAAATGAAAAAGTATGATGTAGTTGCATTAGGAGAACTGCTTGTAGATTTTACTGAAAATGGTATGAGCAGTCAGGGAAATGTTTTGCTTGAAGCAAATCCGGGAGGAGCTCCGTGTAATGTATTGTCGATGTTACAGAGACTTGGCAAAAAAACAGCTTTTATAGGAAAAGTTGGCAATGATAATTTTGGAAAAATGCTTAGAGATATTGTGAAAGAACAGGGAATAAATATAGATAATATTATTCTTGATGGTGAAGTTCATACAACACTTGCATTTGTTCATACAAAAGAAGATGGTGACAGGGATTTTTCGTTTTACCGTAGCCCCGGAGCTGACATGATGCTTAGAAAAAAAGAGATTAATGAAAGCTTACTTGATAATACAAGAATTTTTCACTTTGGGACACTTTCAATGACGGAAGAAAAAATAGCAGAAACAACAAAGTATGCATTAGATAAAGCTAAAGATTTCGGAGCTGTTATATCATTTGATCCAAATCTGCGTCCACCTTTATGGGATGATTTGGAAAAAGCAAAAGAACAGATGTGGTATGGGATAAGTAAATGTGATGTTTTAAAAATATCAGATGATGAGATTAGTTTTCTTACAGAAGAAGCTGATATTGAGAAAGGAGTGAAAAAAATTCTGAAAAAATATCAGCCGGCACTGATTTGTGCTACACAAGGAAAAAACGGAAGCATTGCATATTATAAAGGGCAGAGCTTTTGTCAAAAAGCCTTTATAAGGAAAGATACAGTGGAGACAACCGGAGCCGGAGATACATTTATGGCATGTGTTTTAAACAGTGTTCTTGAAAAAGGATTAAATAATCTTACAGAATCCGATATTTTACATATGCTTAAATTTGCCAGTGCAGCATCGTCGATTATTACGACAAAAAGAGGAGCATTAAAGGTAATGCCACAGAAAGAAGATATTATTGTTTTTTTGAATAATTACAGTTGTAATATGCCGAATTTATAGTCTTATAGGGAGATTGCTAATATTGAAAGATATGTATATTTATGCTAACATAATATATTATAAATAAACTTTTTGATACATCATGGTCTTAAAAAGAAAGACGATGTATTATAAACCGATACTAAATTATAAATGTTGTGAAATATACTGTTTATATGCAATAAATAAAGTAAGGGTGATATATTGTTATTTGACAATGTACCACCCTTTTGTGCTTATGACATGATTTCACGGCAAATTAGTAAAATGGATATTAAGGGAGATGAATTATTATGACAATACAGGAATGTTACGAAAAAATAGGAGAAGATTATCAGGAAATTCTTTCACGATTTGGAAGTGAGGCAATGGTAAAAAGATTTGCCATAAGTTTTTTGAATGATCCAAGCTTTGAACAGTTAAAAGAGGGGCTTGAGGAAAATGATGGAGAAAAGGCATTTCGCGCAGCTCATACTTTAAAGGGAGTCTGCTTAAATCTTGGTTTTAACGGACTGAATAAGCTTAGTTCAGAATTAACGGAGAAACTCAGAGGACATAGTACGGAGGGTACAGAGCCATTATTTGAGGCTGTTAAGGAAAAATATGAGAGTATGATAGAAACGATAAGAGAACTTCAGAATGAGGGATAAACGACAACAGGAAATTAGTTTGCGGCTGCATTTTGCGTGAGGACAATAACAGGTTTTGTTGGTGTTATCATAAAGAGTTTAGGATAGAGCAGGCTTGACTGGAGTAGTCAGAAAGGAAAACATATATGAGGTATAAAATTCTTATTGTTGACGATTCGTATATAAATAGAGAATTATTAAAAGAAATGCTTAAGGATGAATATGATATATTAGAAGCAGAAAATGGCAAAAAAGCATTGGAAATGATAGAACATAAGGAGCAGATAGACGGTATCCTTTTGGATCTTATTATGCCAGAGATTAATGGATTTGGTGTTATAGAGGAATTGTCGAAAAAAGGAATTATGAAGAAAGTTCCCGTAATGATAATTAGTTCGGAGATAAGTGCCGAAAATGAAAATATCTGTTTTAAGTATGGGGTATTTGACTTTATAGGACGACCTTTTAAGACATCGATAGTCCGTAAGCGTGTTCAGAACATGATAAATATATATGTTTATAAAAATCATCTTGAACAACAGGTTCAGGAACAGACTGCTGTTTTGAGAAAAGCATATGAAAAATTGGAGAAACAGAAAGAAAGAGTAGAAAAATTAAATAAAGACATTCTGGATATGCTTGGTACGATAGTAGAGTTTAGAAATCTTGAAAGTGGCGAGCATATTATGAGGGTTAAAGGATATACTAAGATTCTTGCCGAGAAGTTCAAAGAACTGTATCCTGAGTATAACCTTACGGATGAAACGATAGATAATATAGTCGAGGCAAGTGCTTTACATGACCTTGGAAAAATATCAATACCTGACAAAATTCTCTTGAAACCGGGCAAACTTACAAAAGAAGAATTTGAATATATGAAACTACATACGGTAAAGGGGTGCGAACTTATTCAGGCGGTTAATCTTGAACAGAGCGAGGAACTTAAACAGATATGTTATGATATAATCCGCTATCATCATGAGAGATACGATGGAAAAGGTTATCCTGATGGTTTAAAGGGAGATGAGATACCGGTATCAGCACAGCTTGTTTCGCTTGCCGATGTATATGATGCTCTTATAAATGAGAGATGTTATAAAGATGCCTTTTCTAATGAAAAAGCATTTAATATGATAATGAATGGTGAATGTGGAACATTTTCGCCAAAGCTTTTGGAAACTTTCAAACAGGTTCGTGATAAGTTTGAAAGGTTTGCAATCGAGGAAAGAAAATAAGAATTGTTGTTTAAAATAAGTGGGTGTTTCTTGAATTGTCTTAAAGAAACACCCACATTATGTTTAGCTTTATTTTGCCAAGTAATTATTTCTTTGAAAGATAATCATTAACATTAGCTACAAGCTCGTCTGCGTTAAGTCCGTGAACCATAGCAGCTTCTTCAAGTGATTCACCCTGAGCTGATGGGCATCCTATACAATGCATACCTGAAGCCATAAGGATAGCAGCGATACCGGCATCGACTTTAAGCATATCTGCAATTATCATATCTTTAGAAATTCTCTCTGTCATAATAGTCTGATCTCCTTTGAAAAAATATTATTAAAAACGAAAAAGCTACTGTACGGGAGAAAAACTCCTTTATCAGCAGCTTTATTTTACATAAAGTAAAAAAATTCGTCAATAGAAATCATTGTTTTAAAAACAAGTTTCCGGATAAAATTACTCCTGTGAAATAGCACCTGAAGGGCATGTTCCTGCACAAGCACCACATTCGATACATGTATCTGCATCAATCTGGTAATGAGCATCTCCTTCAGAAATAGCGCCTACTGGACATCCGCCAGCACAAGCTCCACAGCTAACACAATCATCACTAATTACATATGCCATTTTGTTGTCCCTCCTTATTGATTTTGTGCATTCATTATAACGCAGTTTTTTATTTTTGACAACCCCTGAAAGCACTGAAAATAAAGGAAAAATAGTTAGTTTGAGTGAACTTTGGGTAGCGACATAATACAACTTAAACGAGCTTTTGCAAAGCATTATATTTTATAAGAGGTTCAAAATGTTCTTCAAAATAAGAAATATTTGCAGGAACATTTTTTAGCTGTGTGCCATATTCGCTGGCAAGATTGCATATTCTGTTAAATGATTCAGGTGATAAACTGCCCTGCTGCATGATAAGAATATATTCCCCGGTTTTATCATTTTTATACAAAGTGTTCTCACTTGTATATATATGGCAAAGATTATCTGCTAATAATGAAATGTCATTTATCGATTTAAAGGAGAAAATCCTTGCGATATTTACCGGAACTTTTTTATCGGCGTTCTTTGGGCGTGGCTCCATACCCAATGCTTCTGACAATGAGATGAAGTCGGTGTTCCGGTCATATGACGAAGTCGGCTCAAGAGGTATTTCCTCGTCATCAGAGCTTATGTTGCCGGCGAGCTCATAAATATCCTCATCATCGTCAAAATCTGCTTCGTCATCATCATCAAATGTAAATTCACCTGCAGGTTCATAATCTTCGCTATCAGGTGATTCTGAAAAAGTTGAAAATCTTGTGTCGAGTTCATCAGGATCTTCAACCTTTGTGATTAACAGAACTAGGGTATCAGGATACATTGGAATCGCTTCTATCATGAGTGGGATGTTTTCAGCTTCAAAGCCGAATTCGTAGGATGCCTGCTGCACCATGTCACGAAATAGAGCCTTGGCTTTATCTGTTCCGTATGCAAGTTCGCTGATACGAAGTTCTCTGTCGGATAAGTCTTTTTTATTGAGTGTACAACGGATTTGATTATCATTGATTTTTTCAATTCGCATAGGCTCACTCCCTTTCTAAACAAAATTTATTTTATAAGTATTCTTATAGTTAAATTATAGGTTAATATCGTGTTCAAGTCAATAATTTAAAGGCGGCAGAATACTTATTTTATCGTATATATAAGAGAAAAAATCACCATTTATCTGATTATGGGCAAAATAATTTTTACTCTCAACATCATTATATGATATGAGTGAGAGCGGAGTGCTTTAATAAGTAAGAATGTGTTTGTGAATATGATTTGTAAAAAGTTAATAATAAATACTAGAATTTTTTGCATATTTTTAAACACATTTTTGAAATCTTAGTAAATCTCATTAAATCACATTTTTTTCTGTGCAAATGTATCAAAAAATTGAGGACAGATTTGTTGATAATACGGTGATTTTTGTGTTGAAAATGTATAAAATGTCATCATATAATAGTCAGCACAGAGAGACGATCATTTGATTGGAGGTGAGTTTATAGGAAGAGGGCAAATGAAAAAATTTAATGTTGCCGGTTAGAGTCATATAGGCGGCACTGATAAAAAGAAAATTCATTTAATATTTATATACGATAAGGTTTGACAATGATATGCGTTTTACCAGATGCTTTTTTGAATCGTTGATCTGGAGATGGTAAAGGTGGACAGGGAAAATTGACGTTAAATCACAACAAGTGCTGATGTTTGTATTTATAATGCGGACGGTGCCAGACAAATGCTTACAAAGCAGTCAGATAATTATATAGCTGTATGTCCATTTTAAAATTAGAAGTGACTTAGGAGGTTGGTAAAATGAGGAATGACTCAGAAGAGAGAGAGGATAGAACAACAGCATGGATTTTAGCTGAAGCTTCAAAGTGGTCATTATATGGGGTTGAAGTTAAGATAGATGGGATGTTTTATACAGGAGAAAGTTCTGAAGTAATTGATCATGTCAGAGAGGACAATTATTATATGGAAGATTATGTCAGTGATGACAAGGGTAAGATTGTACAGGTCGAATTTAATCGTTTATAAATAAGGGGGTTGAAGCTTTATATTCGGATATCCCCACTCCATTATACATAGTATGAGTTGTAAGTTTTTATTGTAAAAAATGTCGGGTTTGTGTGTTACACAAACATAATATGTGCAGGAAAATGCACAATAATAATTGTGAAATGATGATAAACAAAAGTTAATATCAAATAAGAAAATGGTAATTAAAAAATGCAGCCTTTGTAACGGATGGGTTAAAAGGCTGCATTGTATGATTTTTATATGTGCCTTTACTCAAAAAAACATAAGTGATATACTGATATATGAGGATTATATCTGAATGAACAGAAAAAGAAGTTGTTGTTAGCCCTGAGGTGTGAACGGTAACAAAATATAGTTAAGAGGGTATGATAATCGAATTATAGAAAAATTAGTGATTATAAAAGAAAGGTATCGCTTATGAAAAATAAAAAATTAGTATTACCACTTATATTTACGGTAGGAATCTTTATTATAGTTGCGGCAGTTTTTATCATAAAGAAAAATATGCCGTGCAATGATTATATGAATCTCGCAGAGTATTACGGGGAAAGTGAAAAAGGTTATACGGTCATAGCTGAAGAAAATATAAATAAAAATAAAGCATTATATGAGGATGGACATATATATCTTGATGATGAATTTGTATCAGGAGTATTGAATAAGAGATTTTACTGGGATGCTAACGAAAATCTTCTTATATATACGACGGCGACATCTGTTATAAAAGCAGGACTTGACAGTAAGACATATGATATAAACAAAAGCAGCAATACTAAAGATTATGTTATCGCTAAGCTTAGGGGTGATAAACTTTATATTGCACTTGATTTTATTAAGGAATATACTGCTTTGGAATATAAGACATATAAAAATCCTAACAGAGTTGTACTGACATATAAATTTGGAGATAAGCAGAAATGGGTACAGGCAGATGAAGAGGCAAAGCTTAGATTTGAACCAAGTATAAAGAGCAGGATACTTATAGATGTAAAGAAAAAAGATAAATTAAGGATACTTGAAGAAAATACGGATAAAAGTGGGTTTGATAAGGTGCTTTCGGAGAGTGGTGTTATAGGATATATCAAAATGTCGTCTTTAGGTGATACATATGAGTATGTTCCAAAGACTGATTTTGTTGAGGAGACATATCCGCATATACTTTTAAGTGGAAAAGTAAATCTTTTATGGCATCAGGTCACGACACAGTCTGCAAACGCAAATCTTACCAATGTGCTGTCCGGGACAAAGAAAGTCAATGTTATAGCACCGACATGGTTTGGAACAAGTGATAACAACGGAAATATATCATCTATAGCAAGTTATGACTATGTGGAAAAGGCTCATTCCATGGGGATACAGGTCTGGGGACTTTGCAATGATTTTGCACCGGATATGAAGATAGGAAAGGTTCTTAGCAGAACGAGCCGCAGGGAAAGACTTGAGAAAAATCTTCTTGCTGAGGCTATAAGATACAGTCTTGACGGAATAAATATTGATTTTGAAAATGTGAAGAAAGCTAACGGGGATGATTTTATCCAATTTGTAAGAGAATTAGGAATAATGTGCCGCAACAACGGAATTGTTTTATCTATTGACAATTATCCTCTGGCAAGCTATTCAGCTTATTATAGCAGAAATGAGCAGGCTGCAGTGGCGGATTATGTTATAACTATGGCATATGATGAATTTTATTCCGGCTCTAAGGAGGCAGGGCCGGTTTCATCTATCAGTTATGTAAGAAATGCTTCTGAAAATATATTGAAAGAAGTTCCTGCAAATCAGTCAATAATAGGTTTGCCGTTTTATTCAAGATTATGGAAAGAAACTACCAAAAACGGAGAGACAAAACTTTCATCAGAGGCATGTTCGATGAAATATGCTGAGGAGCTGATAAGTGATGCAAAAGCAGAGCTTAAATGGAATGAACAGACGGGACTTGAATATGCTGAATATACAAAGGACAATGCTTTATATAAGATATGGCTTGAAAACTCAAAATCTCTTGCTATGAAACTTAAAACAGTAAATTCACATAAGATGGCTGGAGCTGCATTCTGGAAAGCAGGCATGGAGAAAAAGAATGTCTGGGATACAATAGAAAAATATATGGCACAGTAAAGTCATAAAATTAAACAGATGGCATATATAGTATGAGAAAACATAAACGCACATTTTGTATTTCAGCCGCACTGCAGGTGTGAAAAGTGCAATGCTGAGTATTGGCGTGGAATTGGAGTTTTATATGTATCTGTTAAAAAAATGTATTATATCACTATTTGTATGTACCGCCATATCAGGAGCAGTCATAAGTGTAGGTATGATGAAAAATATGCCTGTATTTAAAAATAGTGAAAAAAATGTTATAGTCATTGATCCGGGACATGGTGGCGGGGACCCTGGAAAAGTCGGTGTTGACGGTTCACTTGAAAAGGACATTAATCTTGCAATATCCCAATATCTAAAAAAAGAGTTACAGGACAAAAACTATAAGGTTATCATGACAAGGGAAAAAGATACGGGGCTTTACGACGAGAGCGATACAAATAAAAAGATTGCAGATCTTCATAAAAGGATAGAGATAATGAATCAGTCAGATGTAAAACTTGTTGTGAGTATTCATCAGAACAGTTTTACAGGTGAGAGTTCAAAAGGGGCACAGGTTTTTTATCAGAGTACATCTGAGGAGGGAAAAAAATTTGCAGGGATAATGCAAAAAAAGATAGCATCATGTATAAATGATGGAAATCATAGGATAGAAAAAGCAAATTCAGATTATTATATATTAAAAAACAGCAGTCCTGTTGCGATTATCGTTGAATGTGGATTTTTGTCTAATCCGCAGGAGGCAGCACTTTTGTCTGATGATAAATATCAGAAAAAAATGTCATCAGCGATAGCACAGGGAATTAGTGAATATATTCAGAAGGAGGCTCATTAGATGAGTATGGATACAAAGGTTATCAAAGTAAATCCGGAAATGTTTGATGACGGGGAACTTAAAGAGGCTTGTGAGATATTAAAAAGAAACGGTCTTGTAGCGTTTCCGACAGAAACAGTTTATGGTCTTGGCGGTGACGGTATGCACAAGGAAGCATCAGCAAAGATATATGCGGCAAAAGGAAGACCATCGGATAATCCTCTTATAATACATATAGCAGACAGAAAAAGTCTTGACGAAATAGCATCAGAGGTTTCAAAAAAAGCAGAGAAGCTTATGGACGCTTTCTGGCCTGGACCGATGACGCTTATCTTTAGAAAAAAAGAAAATGTCCCTATGTCAACGACAGGGGGACTTGAAACGGTTGCAGTAAGGATGCCGAGTCATCCGGTGGCAAGAGAGCTTATAAGACAGTCTGGAGTTTATATAGCTGCACCGAGTGCAAACACTTCGGGAAGACCCAGTCCCACAAAGGCAGAGCATGTTATAGAAGACCTTTCGGGAAAGATAGATATGATAATAGACGGCGGTAGTGTAGGTATTGGTCTTGAATCGACGATAGTGGATATGAGTGAAGATATACCTGTTATCTTAAGACCGGGCTACATAACAAAGGAAATGCTTGAAAATGTAGTGGGTGAAGTGAAAGTTGACCCTGCCATCGTGGGAGAAGCACCCAAGAAAAATATTATTGCAAAAGCTCCGGGAATGAAATACCGTCATTATGCACCAAAAGGACAGATGACAATCGTAGAGGGTGATATTGATAATGTTGTGGCAAAGATAAATGAGCTTTCCAAAGAAAAAATTGCTGATGGAAGAAATGTTGCCGTTATTGCGACTGATGAGACAAAATACAGATATAAATACGGTACGGTAAAAAGTATCGGTTCAAGAAAAACTGAAGGTTCCATTGCAGCAGGGTTATATGATATACTAAGAGATATGGATCATATAGGTGCACAGGATATATATGCTGAGAGCTTTAGTGACGACAGACTTGGCGGAGCGATAATGAACAGGATGATAAAAGCTGCAGGGCATCATGTGATTCATGTATAAAACAGGACATCAAAATTATTTTAAGCCATAATGTAAATTTGTTAGTTCAGACAGAGCAGACGGATATATTGACATTATAGAATGAACGATAAAAGGAGAAGCAGATGAAAAGTTATGACAAAGTCATATTTGTGAGCAAAGGAAATACATTCAGCAGTCCTCTTGTTGAAGCTATTTACAGGGACAAGGCACCTAACTGGCTGCCTGAATCCATGTCAAGAGGAACTGTTGTACTGTTTTCAGAGCCGATAAATCCAAAAGTAAATGTTTTGTTGAGCAGTCATGATATAAATATAAGTAATCATGAAAACTCAAAACAGTTAGAGATGGAGAATATTGGACAAGATACGCTGATACTCACAATGACATTTAGCGACAAGTTAAAAGTAATAGAAGATCTCGGTGTATCAAACAATGTATATACGCTGGGAGAATATATAGAGGATGATGCGGATATATCAGATCCGTTAGACCCCGATGAAACATTATATGACAAGTTCTTTGAGGAAGTTGCAGAAAAGATTGAAAAGGTGATTTTACACATGGAAGCAGAGTATCATGAAAATGATGATGATGCCAAAGATGTAAATAATAAAGAGTTAAACAGTAAAGATATGGAGGTAAGTTAAAATGATAGCAATAGGAAGTGACCATGGCGGATATGGGCTTAAACAGGAGATTATGGCTCATTTAAAGGAACAGGGTGTAGAGTATAAGGATTATGGATGTTATGATGAAAAATCATGCGATTATCCTGTTTATGCAAAAAAAGTTGCAAATGCGATAGTGTCAGGTGAGTGTGAAAAAGGTATTCTTATATGTGGAACAGGTATAGGAATTTCTATAACAGCCAATAAAGTTAAGGGAATAAGAGCCGCTCTTTGCCATGATACATTTAGTGCACAGGCAACAAGAGAACACAATGACGCAAATATACTGGCAATGGGTGCAAGAGTGGTAGGACCGGGACTTGCCTTAAAGATTGTCGATACATTTTTAAACACTGAATTTTCAAATGATGAGAGACATATCAGAAGAATAAATATGATAGAGGAAGATTAGGTGTAAACGGTAGAGATTAAATTCTTGACAGTATAAAATCATGGGAGTATCATTAAAGATATGTTAGAAAAAAGATTTTTATCAATGTATTTAATATTATACAGTATATGTGTATTGATTGTATTGATATGTAATCTTTTGAAAATAATTCACCCGATAAATTAGGGTTACGAAAGGAAGTATTGTTATGGCAAAAAAAGACATCGATTGGAATAATCTTGGATTTGGTTATGTAAAGACAGACAAAAGATATGTGTCAAACTTCAAGGACGGAGCATGGGATGACGGAGCACTTATAGATGATGATATGATTACTATCAGCGAGTGTGCCTGTGTACTCCAGTATGCACAGACTGTATTTGAAGGATTGAAAGCATATACTACAGAGGATGGCAGAGTGGTATGCTTTAGACCTGACTTAAATGCCTCTCGTCTTGCAGATTCAGCAAGCAGACTTGAGATGCCGGTATTTCCTGAAGATAGATTTGTAGATGCTATTGCTAAAGTGGTTGAGGCAAATATTGATTATGTACCACCATATGGTTCTGGTGCAACATTGTATATTCGTCCTTATATGTTTGGTAGTGATGCCATCATTGGTGTTAAACCTGCCAATGAGTATCAGTTCAGAGTATTTACAACACCTGTAGGACCTTACTTTAAGGGTGGTGCAAAGCCTATCACTATCCGTGTTAGTGACTTCGACAGAGCAGCTCCTCATGGAACAGGTCATATCAAGGCAGGACTTAATTATGCTATGAGTCTTCATGCAATAGTTGATGCTCATCAGAAAGGATTTGATGAGAATGTTTACCTTGATGCAGCTTCTCGTACAAAGATTGAGGAGACTGGTGGGGCAAACCTTATCTTTATCACAAAAGACGGCAAGTTTGTTACTCCTAAGTCAAACAGTATTCTTCCATCTATCACACGCCGTTCATTAGAGGTTGTTGCAAAAGATTATCTCGGAATGGAAGTTGAAGAGAGAGAAGTATATCTTGATGAAGTTAAGGATTTTGCTGAGTGTGGTCTTTGTGGTACGGCAGCAGTTATCTCTCCTGTAGGAAAGATTGTTGACCACGGCAAAGAAATTTGTTTCCCAAGCGGAATGGAGCAGATGGGACCAAAGACAAAAGAACTTTATGATACACTTACAGGTATCCAGATGGGTAGAATCGAAGCTCCTGAAGGATGGATAAAAGTTATCAAATAAATTTAACACTAATAAATTTTTTCACACACGGATTTGTGTCTTAGTACACTTGTCAAAAACCGATGTACTCAAAAATGTGTGTAGAAAAGAGTATTAAATTACAATGAGCAGAGGAAAATTTTTCCTCTGCTCATTTATTTGTCTGATAAATAATTTTTATAGCTTATAAAGTGTGGGGGTTATAATATTATTTTACAAGTTTTATATCAGTGATAACAGGTGTACCGCTTCCTGAACCAATAGCACCGTTAAGTGTGATGGTATCTGAAGCACCCCAGTAACCGGACCATGCAGGATTGCTTACTCTGTAGCGGTTGCTTCCGAGACTTTCGCAATTACCGCTCCACATTGATGTGATTTCTCTTGAGAGAGTAAACTCGACCATCCATCCCGATGTAAATGTTTTAGAAGTGTTGTTTTTGAGTGAAATCGTAACGATTCCGCCACTTCCCCAGTCGCTTTCAAGTTTTACTGAGCCGGTTATGTCATCAGAATCTGATGGAGCGACTGTCGGAGTTGCTGTCGGAGCCACTGATGGAGCCACTGATGGAGCCATTGATGGAGCCACTGATGGAGCCACTGTTGGAGTCACTGTCGGAGCGACTGTCGGAGTCACTGTCGGAGCGACTGTCGGAGCCGCTGTCGGAGCAACAGTCGGGGCAATCGTTGGAGCTGCTGTTGGTTCTGCTGTTGCTGAGTTACCGTCAATATCAGATACAGTGAAGTTAATCTTTACATTGTTTAGTGTCTGATAGGATACATTGTTAAAGTATGCCTTATAATTTCCGTTTTCTACAGTGACATTATTTACATGTGTGTTTGCCCATACATTTATAAATGAGAAGTTGAATATCGGGCAGGTGAGTCCGTCATCAGAAGCTTTCTTTGATGTGTCATAGAGGAAAGTATCATTCTTCATTGAATATGTAGTACCGTTTACCTCTATTGATGAAACTTTTATAGTTGCTTTATTAAAAGCAGAAGCATCTTCATCACCTACATTTATGTCTCTTATGTAAAGTGAGCCTATGTTGCTTAACTGGCTCTGTGTTGCATCGAGACTGAGTGAGAATGTACCTCCTTTTGAATAAATATCAACATATTCGTCGCTGACTACTGACTGCCAGTTTGCTGTTTCAAGGAGATAGAGCTTAGCTCGTACATAATTGGCTTTTGGCACTGTTACCTCACATGAAGCACTGTAGCCGAGAGGGACTGATGCCGTGATTTTGCAAGTGCCTGCATTTACTGCCGTAACCTGTCCTTTAGAATTGACAGTTGCCACTTCTTCATCACTTGATTTCCATGTAATCTTGTCTTTGCTGTCAGCGGGTGTGAGAGTTGCATTGAGCTGTTTTTTCTCATCACCGATATTTATTATCATTGAAGTCTGGTTAAGTTTTATGCCGGTGGCAGTTGCCGATGAGGAGTCACCGTAAATTTCCATGATTGCATTGATAACTGACTGCTGTGTAACTTTGTACGAATATCTGTCAAATAAGCCGAAACCATAATTTCCGTTGTAGCCGTTGTCCCATGCAACAGGAATGATTCCGTACATATCTGAGTAATAACAGAATTTTTCGTAGTAGTCTGCACGGCAGGCAGCATTTTGTGAATCAAAGGCTGATTTGTCTATCGCACCAAATTCGCCGACTACTACCGGATAACCGTTTGCTACAAATTTTGAGTTCATTTTCTTTAACTGTGATGCCATATAGGATTCATCGCCCCAGCTTGCCACTTTGGAACTTTTTGTAGCTTTTTCGCCCCACTGTGTGCAGGTTGATGATTCTGTACCACAGAAATCCCATGGGTCATAATAATGTACGGAAACCATTATTCTTTTCTGGCCTGATGGAATTGAAGATGAAAGATATTTATCTGAAGGCATTTCAAATCCATAATTATCTGCCGTATAGTTGATATTTGTGTTCCAACCGGGAATAAGAAGCCATCTTTTATCGTTGTTGCCGCCTGATTTTCTGACTGTATCAACAAAAATCTGATTATAAGCATTTATATTTGCATATGCATTATAAGAAGGATTTCCATATGTACCGTCAAATTCTTCATTCATTGATTCAAATATAAGATGCTCGTCGTAGTTTTTAAATGTGTCGGCTATCTGCTCCCAGCAGGCTTTGTATTTTGCCTTAATCTTAGTCTGTTCACCATTTCCGCAGAGAAGCCAGCCGCCTGAAACGGTCGTATATCCGTCACCGTGCATATTGACTATGGCATAGAGTCCGTTGTCAACACACATATCGACAACCTGTTTAACTCTGTCGAGCCAAGAGGAATCAATTTTATATCCGTTGCTGTCATCAATCATGCTAAGATATGACACTGGGATTCTGATTGACTTAAATCCTGCATCTTTTACCGCAAGGATAAGTTCCTCGTTAATCTTTGGATTGCCATAGGCTGTCTCGTTTGGTGTTCCGTTTGAGGATGCTTCAAGCTGGTTTCCAAGATTCCAGCCTGCTCCCATTGCTTTGGTGATCTCTGTCTGATTAAGATTGTTGAATGATGATGCTGAAACAGTCTGCACATTCTTCTCCGGAATACAAACTGTTGTGGCGATCATGGCTGCTGATAATAATACAGCCATTACTTTTTTGCGAAGTCGCATAAATTTTCTCCTTTCATGTTAAGTGCTTGTTTTTCAATACAACATCATAATATCCTTTTTGTGAAATATTTGCAATTATTATTCACAGAATATTAAAGATTTCGTCACAATTACTATAATAAATGCTGGTTTAGCAAAAAAATACGGTTTAAATTTGTGCAATATCGCTATTTCGATTTACAAAAAGTTCAATTTATTTACAAAAATGTTAAAAATTCTATATATTGTTGCTTTCTGTTTTTTGTATTATAATAATGTGATGCAGGAGTCAAAAGCAGAAAATTGCGAAACTATCATAAATATTGATTAAATTGTGCGGATATAACAAATAGTATCACAATTAGCACAACATATAGTTAGTTTCGCAAACGCCTATTTAAAATAGATCTGAAAGGAGATATTTCCTAATGAAGAAAATAGTTTTAACCGGTGGTGGAACAGCTGGTCATGTCACACCCAATATCGCACTTATACCGGAGCTTAAAAAAGCGGGATATGAGATTTATTATATCGGTTCTTATGAGGGAATTGAGAAGAAACTTATAGAGAAACTGGGGATACCTTATTATGGGATTTCAAGCGGAAAACTTCGCAGATATATTGATCTTAAGAATATCAGCGACCCATTTAAGGTATTAAAAGGATTTGCACAGGCGAGGAAACTTCTTAAAAAGATTAAGCCTGATGTTGTATTTTCAAAGGGGGGATTTGTATCAGTTCCCGTTGTTGTTGCGGCAAAATCAAGAAAAATTCCATGTATCATACATGAGTCAGATATGACACCGGGACTTGCAAATAAGATATGTATTCCATGTGCAGTGAGAGTATGCACAAATTTCCCTGAGACACTAAAGCATCTTCCGGCGGAAAAAGCAGTACTTACGGGTTCGCCTATAAGGGAGGAACTTTTTAAGGGAGATAAAGAAAAAGGACTTAAATTTTGTGGATTTGATAATTCAAAACCGGTTATTCTTATAATAGGAGGAAGTCTTGGAGCAGTTGCCGTAAACAATGCGGTAAGAGGGATACTTCCAGAACTTTTGAAGAAATTTCAGGTAATACATCTTTGCGGAAAAGGAAAGAAAGATGACTCACTTGTAGGTACAAAAGGTTATGTGCAGTATGAGTACATAAGTGAGGAACTTCCTGACCTTATGGCGGCTTCTGATATAATGATTTCAAGAGCCGGGGCAAATGCCATATGTGAGATACTTGCACTTAAAAAGCCTAATATACTCATACCATTGTCTGCACAGGCAAGCCGCGGTGACCAGATATTAAATGCGGCATCATTTGAAAAACTCGGTTACAGTATAGTTATTCAGGAGGAGGAAGTTACCAATGAAAAACTTCTTGCCGCCGTAAATGAGGCATTTGACAATAAAGAAAAGTATATAGCTGCAATGAACAAGAGCCAGCTTAACAATTCAATAGAAAAGATAGTTGGTCTTATAAACAGTGCCGCTAAGTAATCATTGTTTGGCTGAAAATGGAATAGCGGTACAAAGTAAGAAATGCAAGACTGAACTGTTACTAGTAAGTAGAGTATTTTGCGAATATTATTGACTTTGAGTGGCACTGCCATGCAAAAGGACGGTATAGAATGGAGGATTGAAATGAGCAATGGTTCGATACCAAAAGACCCGGTGATGCTGCTTAGTTATGTGAATACGCAGCTTAGGGATTTTTACCCTGACATTGAAGAAATGTGCAAATCACTTGACATTGACAGGGAAGAACTTGAAAATAAACTTGCTGCCATCGATTATAAGTATGATGGCAGCATGAACAAGTTTGTTTGAAAACACATATCTGAATATTGACGAAACAAGGAGATGTATATTTTTTGCGGCGGCACGCTTTCGCTATTCAAACACACAGCTGTACATAATGTGCTAAAAGACAGCACATAAGTGCAGGTGCGTTTGAGAATGTCGCCTTTAAGAAAATATATATCTCCTTGTTTCTGTGCATTGAATTATTTTAGGGGATGTTTTTCTGGTTAGTATTGAGGTGGAAATCAGAAAGTCATGGGGTTTCCGGTTACATCGCGTGACACCCACATTGACATTCCGGGACCGTGATTTCCGAATGGTCTTGTGTGGAAACCGAATTTTTCATAGAAACTTTCACGATGGTAGGCTGCCATAAGGCTTACCATTACGGTTTCCCCTGCCACTACATCTTTTTGTATGTAGTCAAGTTCACGGCGTATAAGTTCCGTACCTATGTGATGTCCCTGATAGTCTGGGTGTACGATTACATCTGTTATGAAATATGTATAGCCGCCGTCACTTACGATGCGTGCCATACCGACAGGTTTATTGTCACAGACTGCTACGCAGAGATAAAATGAGTTTTTAAGGGCAATGGCTGCCCTTTTTTCAGTTACATTTATCCAGTTTACTGATTTTCTGAGTGCATTATAATCTTCAACGCTTATATTGTTTACATATGTTATCTTAGTTTCTTTGTTCATAATGTTTGTTATCCTTTTTTGGTTTATATATAAATATTTGGCTGCTCTTTTTAAACATCAATTTTATAGACTTTCATTGTATTTGATTTTATGTTTGTATTTGCAAATCAATATTACAGACATTTCCGACTGTTACTTACAGAGCCGTATGTTTAAAAAGCAGTCTTTTTGTTTCTTAATATATTTTACCACAAGTATAATGTTTTGGGTTAGTCTTATTTGATATTCTGTCATAAAAAGAAAATTTGGCAAACAATGAACAAGCTCGTTATATGCCGATACTCTTTTTATGCCTGAACAGTTGCTAAGATGTAATATTTTTAGATGCAGTTGAATAAAATATTATTGCATATGAATTATATATCAGCGGGGCAATTTTTACCCTGACAATAAAATTAGACATTTGCGAAACTATCATAATCTCACAGTTAACACAACATATAATTAGTTTCGCAATCATCTATGGCAATTAAATAAATTTAAGGAGATTTCTATGGAACTTAAAACCGCACAGATAACTTCAAATCAGATAGTTTGTCACAGTGATACACAGATTACATTGGAAAATGATATGAATGTTCCTGACAGTAAACCCGATATAGATAAGATAATTAAAATAGAGGGAAATATTTTATCTAATTCGGTTGTGGCACTTGACGGCAGGGCAGGCATAAAAGGAACACTTGATTATTTTATTTTATATACGAGCAGTGACGATATTGTTCCAGTACATAATCTTTCCGGAAGTATAAATTTTGATGAGTCGGTAGGGCTTGATGAGGTTTCGGAGGGAGATGATATTGACTGTCATTTTGAGATTGATGACTGTCAGGCAAACCTTATAAATTCAAGAAAACTGAGCATAAATGCCATTATAGGGATACATTGCTGCAAGCCGGTGAGCGATAATTATGAGGCAGTGTCATCACTTTCGGACTCTGAGGATATAGGAATGACGGAGTCGGAGGGATTATATTCAAAGTTAAAGAATGTAGCATATACACATCTTGTTATCAGCAAAAATGATATACATCGTATTTACGAGGAGATAAATCTGCCGAAAGCAAAACCGAATATTGATTCAATATTGTATTATAATATAAGACCTCTTAACATCCAGACTAAAGTTGTCGAGGATGGTGTAAGACTTATGGGGGATTTGAATATTTTTGTTTTATATACTCCTGAAAATGAGGAGCGGAGCCTTGAATATTTTGAGACAGAAGCGGCTTTTGACGAGATTATAAACTGTAATAACTGCAATGAGGATATGATTCCTGATATTGATGTGAGTGTCGGCAGCAGGGAGCTTTCAGGAAAGCCTGATGAGGATGGTGAAAACAGGATAATAAGTTTTGAACTGACACTGAAATTGCAAATGAAGTTTTATGAGAATAAAGAAACTCAGATACTCGACGATGCTTATTCAACGGCAATGGAGCTTGAGCCGGTAAGAAAGACTATGTCACTAAACAGGCTTATTATGAAAAATCAGAGTGTTTTGAGACTTTCTGAGCAATTTAATATAGACAATCAGGATAAAATACTTCAGATATGCAATACAACGGGAAAGATAACGATTGATGAACAGCAGGTTGTAAAAGACGGGATACAGCTTGACGGCGTGATGCAGCTTGATGTTTTGTATATGACGGAAAATGATTCAAATCCTTTATCTATCGAAAAGGTGGTAATGCCGTTTCGTCATGTTATCGAGATTGATGGCCTTAGTCCTGAATGTTACTATGAATTGCAATTTGAGATAAACAACATAAATGTTATGATGCTTGACAGTTCGGAAATTGAGGTCAAGGCAAATATAACATTATGTGCCATTGCTTTTTCAAATTTTGAGGAGAATTATATTTTTGATGTAAATGTTGAACCACTTGATTTTGAGCGGCTTCATAAACTGCCTGGAATAGTAGGTTATTATGCAATAAAAGATACACCGGTGTGGGATATTGCGAAAAAATATCGCACGACCATTGAGAGTATCAGCCAGCTAAATGATTTAAGTGGTGACATAGTCCATAAAGGGGAAAAACTGCTCCTTTTAAAAATGGTTGAGGGCATATAATTTGACATATTTAATTGCATAAATAATGTATATAGTGTAAAATAAATGCAGAAGCGAGTTAAGTTTTGAAATGGATTTAGCCCTGCTTCTGTATTTTTGTAGTTATTTTTCATTTACAGGTCTGATACGGAATGTCAGGATTTGTTAATGGCTAAGTAACTCTTGTGTCCTGAAAGGAGGATTTATGCGTATGAGATATGACATTATTATAGTCGGTGCAGGCCCTGGAGGTATTTTTGCATCATATGAATTGGTTAAGAAAAATCCTGAGATTAAGGCTGCCGTATTTGAGACAGGTCATTCACTTGAAAAGAGAGTCTGCCCTATTGACGGCGATAAGATAAAAAGCTGTATAAATTGTAAAAGCTGCTCTATAATGAACGGTTTTGGCGGGGCGGGTGCTTTTTCAGACGGTAAATATAATATAACAAATCAGTTTGGCGGTACTTTATATGAATATATAGGAAAAAATAAGGCTCTCGACCTTATGTATTATGTAGATGAGTTAAATCTTAAATATGGCGGTGAGGGTACAAAACTTTATTCGACAGCCAATACAGAGATAAAGAAACTTTGTGTTCAGAATGGTCTTCACCTTCTTGATGCGTCTGTCCGTCATCTTGGAACAGATAAGAATTATGTTGTTCTCGAAAATCTTTATGCAGAACTTAAAGACAAAGTAGATTTCTATTTTGACACGCCTGTAGACAGTGTTTTACAGAATGGTGACGGTTATCTTATAAAGACGGCAAAAGGTGATTATCAGTGTGATAAATGTATCATATCAGCGGGAAGAAGCGGAAGTAAATGGATGGAAAAAGTCTGTTCAGAGCTTGATATTCCGACAAAATCAAACCGTGTTGATATTGGTGTCAGAGTTGAACTTCCGGCAGAAGTATTTTCACATCTCACGGATGAACTTTATGAGAGCAAGATAGTTTACAGAACAGCGAAATTTGAGGATCTTGTCCGTACATTCTGCATGAATCCGCATGGTGTTGTAGTAAATGAAAACACAAACGGAATAGTTACGGTAAACGGTCACAGTTATGAAGACCCAAGCAAACACACTGAAAATACAAACTTTGCACTTCTCGTTGCAAAACATTTTTCAGAGCCATTCAGAGACAGCAACGGATATGGAGAGAGCATAGCAAAACTTTCAAATATGCTAGGCGGCGGTGTCTTAGTGCAGAGATTTGGTGACCTTATAAGAGGAAGACGAAGCAATGCAACTCGTATAGCTGAGGGATTTGTGACACCTACGCTTTCGGCAACTCCGGGTGATTTAAGCCTTGTAATGCCAAAGAGAATACTTGACGGTATTATAGAAATGATATATGCACTCGATAAGATAGCACCGGGAACAGCAAATGACGATACGCTTCTTTATGGTGTTGAAGTCAAGTTCTATAACATGGAAGTTGAGATAGATGAAAACCTTGAAACTCCGCTTAAAGGACTTTATGTTATCGGTGACTGCAGCGGTGTAACACATTCATTGTCACACGCATCGGCAAGTGGAGTTCATGTAGCAAGAGCGATTGCAAGAGCAAATAAATAAGCAATAAAAATGAAATGAGGAATAAAGATGGCAGAAAATTATTCATTTTTTTCAAATAAGAAATGCGAGTATTTTCCATGCCACAAAGTGTCAGATGAGATAGCAGAAAAGGACTTTAATTGCCTTTTCTGCTATTGTCCTTTATATCTTAAAGAAAAGTGTCCCGGAAATCCTGTTTACTTTGTGACGGCAAATGGAGAAAAAATAAAAGACTGTTCAAAATGTACTTTTCCACACAGGGCGGCAAATTATGAAGAGATGCTTAAGTGCCTTATGTCAAAAGATGAAATTCTTGAAGTGAATATAAGTGAGCTGATTGTGGATATGGAGACGGAAATAGAACATTCATGTGGATTTGAGTCAATGGATGCGGAGATGAAAAGACAGCATAAGGAGATAATAAATGCAGCATATGATAAATTTTTCAGTGAGAAAAAAGTAAAAGTCATTCTTAAACAGATTGACGAAAGTGTGGTGACAACCGCCGGATTTGTATTTGGAGAGCAGACAATAGAATGTAACGCACTGGAAAAAATGAATGTGGCGTACGGCGACATAGACAGTGCTTATCTGTACGCATTTGGAATAAAGGATATTGATGAAAAAGTGTTGGAAGAAAGTTCACTTCTTGAAAAATATTATGTCGAATGTCTGATGATAGCGGCAACAGATGTGTTGAGAGACTGGATTAGAAGTTATATAGAAAGAAAGCACAGCGTAAGGCATAAAAAATATGTGACGGATTCATTTGGACCGGGATTTTATGGGATGGATATATTAGCGGTGCCAAAACTTGTGAAAATAACGGGGGCAGAGAAAGTAGGTGTGTCAGTTGATAAAAGCGGAAATATGCACCCGGCAAAAAGTTGTGTTGGGATTTATCTTGTGACGAAGAAAGAGTATGGGGAGAGGATAAAGGATTGTGCATTTTGCGTGGGAAACAAAGGTGGATGTGCGGTATGCAGGGGAAGATAGGGGGAATTGTTTTTGGCAGAATAAGTTATTTTACAACGCAAATTTATGGTATAATTTTAATGATGTTGGGATCAAAAGGTATTTTGCCCCCAACTAATGCCATGGATTGCATTATTTTACACTTATATAAGATGGAGGTTCAAAAGATGACAGAAGGAAAGGATTTATTACAGGTATTATGGAGTGGGGCAGATGTACTCAGAGGGAAGATGGATGCAAATGAGTATAAAACATATCTTCTTGGTCTGGTTTTTTATAAATATTTATCAGATTCGTATTTGTCAAAGGCATATGATTTGATGAACGATGAGAAACCGGACAGCCTTGAAGAAGCACAAGAGTGTTATGAAGAAGTGATGGAGAGTGAGGATGCAAAAGATTTGCTTGAAGAATTAAAAGAGTCACTTCATTATACTTTAGATTCGGATATGACATATGTAAGTATGCTTAAGAGTGCAAAGAATAATTCATTTAATCGAGAAAAACTCCAAGCGGCATTTAACAGGATTCAGGAGTCAGATCAACTGTTTAATGGGTTATTTGCGGATGTTGACCTGTATTCAAATCGTCTTGGAACAGGAGACCAGAAACAAAGTGCAACGATAGCTGAGGTTATCAAGGTGCTTGAGGGTGCCGACCTGATTCATGCAAAAGGAGATGTACTTGGTAATGCCTATGAATATCTTATCGGACAGTTTGCATCTGAAACAGGAAAAAAAGCAGGAGAATTTTATACGCCGCATGGTCCGGCACAGTTGCTTTGCCAGATTGCAATGGACGGTCTTGAAGAAAAAAGGGGATTGCAGGTATATGACCCGTGTATGGGTTCAGGCTCACTTATGCTTAGTTGTAAAAACTATTCAAAAGAACCTGATTATATAAGATATTACGGACAGGAACTTATGCCGTCTACATATAATCTGGCTAGAATGAATATGTTTCTGCATGGGGTTTTACCTGAAAATCAGCATTTAAGAAATGGTGACACATTGGATGCCGACTGGCCGACAGACGAAGAAACAGAGTTTGATGAAGTAACAATGAATCCGCCGTATTCAGCAAAATGGTCTGCCGCTGAGGGATTTAAGCAGGATGAAAGATTTATGGACTATGGTGGAAAACTTGCACCAAAATCTAAAGCTGACTATGCCTTTTTATTGCATGGATTTTATCATTTGAAGCAGACGGGAACTATGGCAATCGTGTTGCCGCATGGAGTATTGTTCCGTGGGGCAGCAGAGGGAACGATAAGGCAGACACTTTTGGAAAATGGTTCAATATATGCTGTAATAGGATTGCCTGCAAATATGTTTTACAATACATCAATACCGACTTGTATCGTTGTATTAAAAAAGCACCGTGAGGGCAGAGATGTATTGTTTATAGATGCATCGGGTACTGAATTTTATGAAAAAGAGAAAAAACAGAATGAAATGAAAGATGAACATATAGAAAGTGTTCTGAAACTTTATAAGGACAGGAAAACAGTTGAAAAAAAGGCATATCTTGCATCTTATGAAGATATTAAATCAAATGATTTTAATCTTAATATACCGAGATATGTAGATACAACAGAGGAAGAACCTGAGATAGACCTTGATGCGTTGACAAAAGATATGGCAGAAACAGATAAAGGTATAAAAGAAAGCACGGATTCATTGCTTGGAATGATGAAAGAGCTTACTTTTGGCAATGAGGAAACAAGAAATGCAGTGAACGAGCTTATAAAAGTGCTTGGGGAGGTGTGATTATGGCGAAAAAACCGAATATTAGGTTCGCAGGGTTTGAGGATGATTGGGAACAGCGTAAGGTTGGAGATTATTTAACAGAAAGTCGTGAAATTGGAAATAAAGGCGATGTGGCACGCAAAATGACAGTAAAACTATGGGGAAAAGGCGTGTATGAAAAACTGGAAGCTGGAAGTACTAATACACAGTATTTTATAAGACATGCAAATCAGTTTATATATAGTAAATTGGATTTCTTAAATTGTGCATTTGGAGTGGTTCCTGAAGAGCTTGAAAGCCTTGAAACTACAGCAGATGTGCCGGCTTTTGATTGTGTATATATGAATCCATACTTTATGTTTTACAGAGCAATACAGCCATCGTTTTATATTCAAAATGGAATAATCGCTAATGGTAGTCGCAAGGCAAAAAGAATACATACAGATACATTCTTGGAAATGCCAATATCAGTTCCATGCCTAACAGAGCAAAATAAAATCGTGGGATATTTTCAGTCCCTCGACCACCTCATCACTCTTCATCAACGAAAGTGCGAAGAATTAAAAAATGTGAAAAAATATATGTTACAAAATATGTTTGCAAAAGGAGAGTGATAAAAGTAACGGAAGTAATTAGTGCATTATTTTGAATTGTAATACAGAAAGTGAGGTAAAATCATGGAGATAATTTGTTTTCACAATCCTGATGAGGAAAATGGTTATTTAAGTAATTGGTTTCATTCAGATTTTTCTATTGATGAAATTGAATTTTCATCGATGGAGCAGTACATGATGTATAAAAAAGCTGTTTGCTTTTCTGACAAAAAAATAGCAGAAGAAATTCTTTCAATAAATGATGTTGCAGAAATTAAAAGATTAGGACGGCAGATTTCAAATTATAATGATAATATTTGGAATGGAAAGAGACAGATTATTGTGTACGAGGGACTTTTGGCAAAATTTTCTCAGAATTATTCACTTAAAAAGATGTTAAAAAACACAGGTGATGCAATGCTGGCGGAATGTGCCGTGAGAGATAAAATATGGGGTATAGGATTGTCTATGAGCGATCCAAAAAGATTAAACATTGACGAGTGGAGAGGTCAAAATCTGCTAGGATATGCACTGATGCAGGTTAGGGAGAAAGTATAGTAGAATGAAAAACAGGAAACTCTTAATTTATATTAGAGGATAAATGTTTTCACGGAGAGGAGCATTTTTATGACTGAAAAAATTGGAATAGGAATACAGGAATTTGATGAAATCAGGGATGGTAAATGTTTTTATATAGATAAGACATATTTTATTCGTGAATGGTGGGAGAGCAAAGATAAGGCAACGCTTATTGCCCGTCCGAGACGATTTGGGAAAACTCTTAATATGAGTATGCTTAAACAGTTTTTTTCAGTAGATTATAAAGATAGAGAAGATTTGTTTGAGGGACTTTCAATATGGGAGGAAAAAGAGTACAGGCAGTTGCAGGGAACATATCCTGTGATTAGTCTGTCATTTGCGAATATAAAAGAAAAAAATTTTCCGATGACAAGAAAGAAAATATGTCAACTAATTACAAAACTTTATGAAGAATATTCATTTCTTTTGTTTACCGGTTTGCTGGGCGAGGCGGATAAAAGATATTTTAGGCGGGTCTCGGAAAATATGGATGACAGTGATGCTTCTTTGTCTTTGTATCAGTTATCAGACTACTTGTATCGTTATTATGGTAAAAAAGTAATAATTCTTCTTGATGAATATGATACACCTATGCAGGAGGCATATGTAAATGGATTTTGGGATGAGTTGGCTTCATTTACAAGAAGTCTGTTTAATTCTACATTTAAAACTAATCCATATCTTGAAAGAGCGATAATGACAGGAATAACAAGAGTGAGTAAGGAGTCGGTTTTTTCTGATTTAAACAATCTTGAGGTGGTTACAACAACATCAAACAAATATATGACGGCTTTTGGTTTTACTGAGGAAGAAGTATTTAATTCGCTTGAGAAATTTGGATATGGGGATAAAAAAGAAGAAATTAAAAAATGGTATGATGGGTTTGTGTTTGGAAAAATAACAGATATTTATAATCCGTGGTCTATTTTAAACTTTCTGGATAAAGGAAAGATAGATACATATTGGGCAAATACCAGTAGTAATGGATTGGTAAGTAAACTTGTAAGAGAAGGAGATGCAGATTTAAAATCCGTTTTTGAAGAATTGTTAAAAGGCAAAAATATATTGTGTCCTATTGATGAGCAGATAGTATATAATCAACTGGATGATGATTCGGAAGCAGTTTGGAGTCTTTTGCTAGCAAGTGGTTATTTGAAAGTAGTTTCTATTGAAAAAAAAGTAGTTGGAAAGAGACAACTGTATGAACTTTCACTGACAAATATGGAAGTCTTGGATATGTTTTATGATATGGTGAGAGGTTGGTTCAAAAAGTCAGCAGGAAACTATAATGCGTTTGTAAAAGCATTGTTAATTAATGATGTTGAAGCAATGAATGAGTATATGAATGTGATTTCTGAGGAAATATTCAGCAATTTTGATGTTGGAACAAAACCTTCAAAATTACAGCCGGAGAGATTTTACCATGGGTTTGTATTGGGGTTGCTTGTTGATTTGGCAGAGGATTATATTGTGACTTCAAATCGTGAGAGTGGTTTTGGGCGGTATGATGTAATGATAGAGCCAAAAGATAGGAGTAAAGAGGCTTTTATTTTAGAGTTTAAAGTCTATAATCCAAGAAAGGAAGACTCTCTGGAAGAAACTGTAGAAAATGCTCTTATACAGATTGAAGAAAAGCAGTATGAGACAAATCTGAGTGCAAAAGGAATACCAATAGATAATATTAAAAAGTATGGTTTCGCATTTAAGGGCAAAAAGGTTCTGATAGGGTGCAGGGGTTAAATAAGGATGAGATACTTTAACTTGGGAACAGCGTAAGGTCGGTGATATTACAAAAGAATTATCAGAATATGCTAAATTGAATTCAGGATTGCCACTTTTAACATCAGCAAGAACAGGGCTTATGTATCAATCTGATTATCGTGGAAATTCCACTACGGATAATGAAAACACGTTATTTAGCATAGTGCCTTTAAATGCGTGTACATACAGACATATGAGTGATGATAGTACATTTCATATAAATGTGAATACACTGGAAAAAGGCTTAGTTAGTAAGGAATATCCCGTGTTTGTGGAGAATGAAAGTGATTTAAGGTTTGTGGTCCAATATATAAATTCAAGTGATTCTTTTACGAAATTTTGTACGGAACAAAAAAAAGGTGGAACTAGAACGAGACTTTATTATAAAACGCTTTGTGAATACAAAATGTTGATTCCATCTCTTAATGAACAGCATATAATTGCAGATTATTTTGACAACCTTGACCACCTCATCACTCTTCATCAGTGTAAGTGTAAAAGTTGTAAAAAGTATTATAAATGCACAAGAAAATTAAAATGATTGGTATCTTATTGAAGAAAAATTTATATTTGTTATAATAAATATAAGAGTAACAGACAATAAATTTTATTTGTAAAGGTTGTATCTATTATGTTAGCTATGTATGATGAGAAAGAAATATTGCGTGAGTATATAGAGTATGAAAAATATCATGCAGCAAAAGAAGCAGCAGAAGAAGCAGCAAAAAAAGCAGAAAAATTGGGTGAGAGAAATGGCGAAAAAAAGAATGCAATAAAAATGATAAAAGCAGGGAAGTTATCAATAGAGGATATACCGCAGTTTTTTACAAGTCTGACACCAGAGGATATAAAAGAAATCGAGAAAGAGTTGATGCAGACAGTGTAGAAAGTGGTATGAAGTTAAGGAGAGGTGATGTTTTGGAGAATGAAAATACGATAATGGATAGATTAAACGAAACGGATATAGCAAAATATACGATTAAAGATAGTGTCTTTACAAATTTGTTTCAGGACAAAAAGTATCTTATACAATTATATAAGACAATACATCCGGAGGATAAAGATGTAACTGAAGCTGAATTAAAGGATATAACAATTCATAATATATTAACGGATGATATTTACAATGATTTGGGATTTCTGGTAGGAGACCGGCTTGTTATATTAGTGGAAGCACAATCAACATGGACAGAAAATATCGTGATAAGAAGTTTGATATACTTAATGACAACATATCAGGATTATTTTAAAAGAACAAAGCAAAATCTTTATGCAAGCCGAAAAATAAAGATGCCAAAGCCTGAATTATATGTGATTTATACAGGAGAAAGAAAAGACCATCCTGAATATATCAGCTTATCAGATGAGTTTTTCGGAGGACATACCGGATTTATTGATGCAAAAGTTAAGGTATTATATGGAACGGATGAAGATGACATTATAAGCCAGTATGTGACATTTACAAAAGTTTATAATGAGCAGATGAAACAGTATGGAAGAACAAGAGAAACAATCATGGAGACAATTCGCATTTGCAAGGATAAAAATGTATTAAGAGAATATTTGCAAAGCAGGGAAAAGGAGGTTGTGTCTATTATGTTGGCTATGTATGATGAGAAAGAAATATTGCGTGAGTATATAGAGTATGAAAAATATCATGCAGCAGAAGAAGCAGCAAAAAAAGCAGCACAAGAGGCAACAAAAAAAGCAACAAAAGAAGCAAAAGAAAATGCAATAAAGATGATAAAAGCAGGGAAGTTATCAATAGAGGATATACCAGAGTTTTTTACGAGTCTGACACAGGAAGATATAAAAGAAATCGAGAAAGAGTTGATGCAGACAGTGTAATATATATATGAGGTGTAAAATAAGATTTTTGGATAGGTTAAAGTTGAAATATGAGAGGAAGAAGTTATGGCGGAATTAGAGGCGGTTATAGAAAAACGATTGATCGAGCAGCTTTGTACGGGAGAGTCCCAGTGGACATACAGACCGGATATAAGAACGGAAGAACAGTTATGGGACAATTTCAAATATATATTAGAACAGAATAATAAGGCTAAATTAAATGATGAACCGCTTAGTGATTCTGAGTTTGCGAAGATAAAAAATGATCTTTCTCATGCCTCCTTTTATGATGCTGCAAAATGGCTTGTGGGTGAGAATGGAAAGGTTTATGTTCATGTTCAGCGTGGTAATGATGTATTGCATCTGCTCGTTATGAACAATGAACATGTTGCCGGTGGAACAAGTGTGTATGAGGTGATAAATCAATATCAGGCATTTGGAGCGGATGACGAAGAAACCAGAGACAGAAGATTTGATGTGACTTTGCTTATAAATGGAATCCCTATGATTCATATTGAATTAAAAAATAAAAATCATTCTTATATGGATGGGTTCCGTCAGATTAAAAAGTATATCAGTGAGGGTAAGTTTCATGGGATTTATTCTAATATCCAGATGTTTGTTGTCAGCAACGGAGTAGATACTAAATATTTTTCAGCGGCAAGAGATACCGAGTTAAATAAAAAGTTTATAACAGGATGGATTGATGAAAATAATGTGCCTGTGTGTGAGTATCTTGATTTTGCAAATTCAGTATTAAAAATACCGGAAGCACATGAGATGGTGACAAAATATACGGTGCTTGATAATGATAAACAGAAACTTCTTATACTCAGACCTTATCAGATTCATGCAATAAGGGCTATGCGTAATGCCTCAAAGAAAGGGATTTCAGGTTTTATATGGCATACTACAGGTTCGGGAAAGACCATGACTTCATATAAAGCGACTAGAAATCTTTTGATGGATATTCCTTCGATTGAAAAAACAATATTTCTTATTGACAGAAAAGACCTTGATATGCAGACAAAGATGGCTTTTCAGTCTTATGCGGATAATGACACGATTGATGTTGATGACACAGAGTATGTAGATACACTTATAAAGAAATTGTCAGACGGAAACCGTCAGATGATAGTTACTACAAGGCAGAAGATGCAGACTATGGTTAATAAGCGTTTGAAAGAGGGAACAAAAGAGTATGAGAGGATAAAAAAATTAAAGGTTGCCTTTGTGGTTGATGAATGTCACCGTGCAGTTACACCTGAAACTAAAAGGATTTTAGAACGATTTTTTGTAAATTCACTGTGGTATGGTTTTACGGGAACTCCGATTTTTAAAGAGAACGGTTATGAAAGAAAAGGGGATCTTCCGCAGACTACAGAAGAGTTATATGGAAAACTTCTTCACAGTTATACGATTAAAGAGGCTATACATGATGAAGCTGTACTTGGCTTTATGGTTGAAACGCTTGGACATAAGGATAAAGATACTGATGAATCCGTGTATGAAGATAAAAAACATATGAGAAGTGTGCTTGATGTTATATTGAATCAATCATACACAAAGTTTGGCATGGAAAAAGGAAAAGGCAGAAGTTATGAGGCAATATTGACAGTAAAATCTATTGCTATAGCTCAAAAGTATTATGACCTGATTAATGAAATCAAACAGGAAAATGACGAATTAAAAATATGTGAAAAAGTAAAAAAGGCATTGCCTGATTTCCCTAAGTTTGCAATTACATATTCTGTGTCGGAAAATGAAGAAGCATCAAAAGTAAATCAGGATAAGATGCAAAAATCACTTGATGATTATAATCAAATGTTTGGAACAAGTTATAAGGTAGAGGGCATCAGTGCATATAATGCAAACCTTAATGACCGTCTTGCGAGAAAGGAAAAGAGGTATTTAGAGAGAAGTCAGCAGCTCGATATAGTCATAGTTGTAAACAGGCTTCTTACAGGATTTGATGCACCGTGTCTGTCAACAATTTTTATTGACAGGCAGCCTATGAAACCTCAGGAGATAATACAGGCTTTCTCAAGAACAAACAGACTTTTTGATGATACAAAACAATATGGACAGGTTGTTACATTTCAGTCACCGGATGAATTTAAAGAGGCGATTGACTGTGCATTGAGGATGTATTCTCTTGGAGGTGACGGAGAGACTCTTGCTGAGGATTTTGAGGATGTTAAAAAGTCATTTTCAATTTCGATAAAGGCTATTCATGGTCTTGCAAGAAAGCCTGAGGATATAGCTTTATTATCTAAAAAGCAGAAAAAATCATTTGTCAAACTGTTCCGTGACCTGGATCATGATTTTGCTCATCTGAAAGCGTTTTCTTCATATGATGATAAAATGTTGTCAGATTTTCAATTTTCGGAAGATGAATATGAAGATTATGCAGCAATGTATAAAAATGTGATGGAAGAACTTAGAAAACCTGATGACGACGAAATAGATGTTGAAGATGTGGTATTAGATGATTATGATCTGATAGCATACAATAAACTTCGTATTGATTTCGATTATATCATGGAATTATTACAGGGGGTTTTAGAGTCGATAAATCAAAATAAAGATGGTTTTACGCAGTCAGATTTTCAAGCCAAAATAAGTGAGATTAGAGAGATGGTTGACGAATTTTCTAAGGATAACCAAAAAGTTGGTGAAATGCTGCATATGCTTATCACTGATATTGAAAATGACAGGGAAAAATATCTGGGACAGGATGTGTCTGTTATTTTCAATAAGATGCGTTCAGATATTATTGATAAAGAAATTGATAATTTTACAAATAAATGGTTTTTGAACAGGGAAGATGTAAAATTTGGGGCATACCATTATAAAAACGGAAAGCCCGAAAATGAAAGCGTTTTAAAAGAAAATGCACAGTATGCAGAATACAGGGATACGGTTGAAAATCCAATATCGCCAAAGTTTAAGTTTAATAAGACGATGATTAAAGAGTTTAGTGACGATTTGATGGATAAAATCTTTCCATTGCTTAAATAAGTTTAGTCTTAGTTCAGAAATAAAAATGCTCGTAATGTAGTGTGATGCCATTTTTATAATGCAAGTAGGTTTATTTAGGTCGATTACAGCGTGTACATTAAAATTATCTAGTTTAATCCTGATAAAGACCTCATAATAAGGTCAATATCTTTGTTTTCAAGTTCCTGAATAATATGAAGATCAGTGTTGGTATAATATATGTCATCACAATTTTGGGATATTTCTGTAAAAAAATGGTTGCAATCCATAAACGATTGTGCTATCATACAAACCATGACGAAGATGTCTAAAGCTTGAAAAAGCTCTAGGCATCTTTTTGTTTTCTAAAAAACTTTTAGCGGTCATTATATTTTGCCGGCGGTAATGACGGTGGTTTTAGAAACATTGTTGTTTTTTGAAATTTTATCTTAAAAAATTTGGGAATTAAAAATATGAAAGAGAGGTAATTATTTATGAATTCAGGTGATACAGCGTTTATGCTTATAAGTACGGCGTTTGTGTTTTTTATGACGCCGGGACTTGCATTTTTCTATGGGGGACTTGTAAGAAGAAAAAATGTATGTAATACAATGATGGCTTGTGTCTCTATTATGGGACTTTCAGTTGTTATGTGGGCGTTGTTTGGTTATTCTCTTGCCTTTGGCGGCAATCATGGGGGAATCATAGGGGATTTAAGATGGATAGGATTGAATAATGTTGGTATGAAACCGGGACCATATGCGGACACGATACCGCATCTTGTGTTCTGTGCATTTCAGATGATGTTTGCAATGATAACACCTGCACTTATAACAGGCTCTCTTGTAGGAAGGATGAAGTTTAAGGCATTGTTTTTATTTGTTGCAATATGGTCTGTTATTGTATATTATCCGATGGCTCATATGGTATGGGGCGAGGGCGGACTGCTTGCAGCAATAGGTTCCGTTGATTTTGCAGGAGGAGATGTAGTTCATATAAGTTCAGGTGTCAGTGCCCTTGTATTAGCCATCATTTTGGGAAAAAGACGCGGTTATGAAGTTACGACATACCGTATTCACAATATACCGTTTGTTGTGCTTGGAGCATCACTTCTCTGGTTTGGCTGGTTTGGTTTTAATGCGGGAAGTTCACTTAAAGCAGATGGTCTTGCAGCCCATGCTTTTATGACATCAGGAATTTCGGCAGCTTCAGCACTTCTTTCGTGGATGCTTATAGATACTCTTATCAGTAAAAAGACAACACTTGTAGGTGCTTCAACGGGTCTTGTTGTTGGTCTTGTGGCAATCACACCGGGGGCAGGTTTTGTTCCGATATGGGCATCATTTATTATCGGTGCTCTTGTTAGTCCGATATGTTACTTTGGAGTTTCTCTTATCAAGAAGAAACTTAAGATAGACGATGCACTAGATGCTTTTGGCTGCCACGGTATCGGTGGTATCTGGGGCGGAATCGCAACAGGTATATTTACACAGAAATCAATAAACAGTACGGCAAAATGGGATGGACTTATATTTGGTGATTATCACTTGTTTGCTGCACAGATAGTTGGTATTCTTGTAACAGCGGCAGTTGCAGTTGTAGGAACTCTGATATGTGTTGCAATCGTGAGATTGTTTACTACGCTTCGTGTAGATAAGCGTGAGGAACAGCTTGGACTTGATATTTCACAGCACGGTGAGAGTGCATATCCAAGTTTCAACGGACTTGACCAGTAGGAAAACAGTGTGCAGGAAATATGGATTAGTTTATGTGCGGAATTGATATGCACAAAAATAGTGTGTAGAAAAGAGGTAATATTGTATGATGATTAAGATAGATGCTTTTATAAGAGAAGAGAAGTTTGAAGATGTAAAAGCGGCATTAAATGCGATAGGTGTAAACGGAATGACTGTTTCGCAGGTTATGGGCTGCGGTATTCAGCGAGGTTATAAGGAAATCGTAAGAGGTATGCAGGTAGATATGCAGATGCAGCCTAAGATTAAGTTTGAGATTGTTGTTTCCTCCGAGGAATGGGAGGAAAAGACGATAAATGCCATTCAGGAGGCAGCATTTACCGGCGAGACAGGTGACGGAAAGATTTTCAGTTATGAGATAAGAACAGCACAGAAGATAAGGACAAAAGAAACAGGTTACGATGCTATTCAGGCAACAGAGTAAGTTTTAAATGATGGTTATATTAGATAGATATGAGTAAGTAACCTGAAATTTTTAAAAGTTTAGGGAGGCATTGCCATGCTTTTTCAGGAAATAATGAGACTTGAACCATTTGAAGGTGCAACAGTTCTGGTGGGGGATACAAGAGGAGAACATCAGGTGAAAGCTGTTTATGTGTCAGATGGCAGCAATATTCCTGAAAAGGCAGAAAGGGGCGGTGCCTTTTTTGTGTGTGATACGGCTTTTGGAGATAAAAATAATAAAGAATTTGATGATAATCTCAAAAAATATATAGACTGTCTTACAGATAAACAGGCGGCAGGGCTGATTATTGAGAAACATACGGAGATGGCTGAAATAACGGAAGATATTGTTTCGTATGCCGCAAAAAAGGGTATTCCATTGATAATCATACCGTATGAGACAGCGGTTACACAGGCGGTTCCGCAGCTTTATTATTCTCTTTTTGAGGACAGGAACAGGCAGGATGAGAGCAATCTTTTTATGAAAGAACTTTTGTATGGTGATGAGCAGCACGCAATTTTGAGACTTGCCAATTTTAATTATAAAAATGAAAAGCAGCATATCGCAATTTTTTTCAGTTTTGATAAAACAGATTTTGACGGGAAGATGGTAGAGGAACTTGCATTAGTGATGCCGATAAATCTTTCATTGACATTATTTAGTGTTGTCTATCCTGATGAGGACGGTGTTGTTGTTGTGCTTGAATTGTCACAGAAAGAGCCGGTGAAAGATATTGTCAATCGTTTTTTATCTGCCGTGCAGCATGATATGGGGGATAAACTTAACGGCAATACAGTCAGTGCAGGTGTGAGCAGTATTTTCTATAAACCTGAGAGAATGAAAGAGTGCGTTGACGAAGCAAAGAAAGCAATGCGTCTTTTGAGAGGATATAATATTTGTCATTCGGCGAGGTATTTTGAGGAGATAGGTATATACCGTTTTTTCTTTGAACTTGGTAATGATGTTGAACTTGAAGATTTTATGATGCAAAGACTTGGCGAGCTTATATCATATGATAAAGAGAATAACAGCGATTATATTGATACTCTTGAAACATATCTTGATTTCGGATGCAATATCGGGGAGACAGCGGAATATCTTTATATGCACAGAAATACCATACGCTACAGGATAATAAGGGTTGAGGAGATACTTGGAATAGACTTAAACAGTGCCGGAACAAGGTTTAATCTCAGATTTGCTTTTAAAATAAGAAAGTATCTGCGACAGTCGGAGTAAATGATAAGAAATATCAATATGGCAATAGTTTTCTTTATTAAATGGTATGTATTGTGTGCACAAAATAATGCACTATCATTTGTGCATGGTGCACATATGAAATAATATATTACATTGCTATACTGGGTCTTGTTCAAAGGGGAACAGGATAGAAAATAAATTTTCTATGTTGTTTCCCTTTTTTAGTATTAACTGATTAACGGCAGAAAATGCAGATTTAAGGCCGTTGTTCACAACATAAGTGTGACAGTCAATGATTTAAGATGTTGTATTGCTTTTGAAAACAGGCTTACAGGCTTTGTAGAAATGAGGTGTGAGATGAACAATTTTGTTATTACGATTGCCCGTGGTTTTGGCAGCGGCGGAAAGCAGATTGCTTTAGAGATTGGAAAAAAGCTGGGGATTCCGTGTTATGAGCGTGAAATCCTTGACATGGCATCTGACAGAAGCGGTCTAAACAGAACATTGTTTGAGCAGACGGATGAAAGGCTGCGGGGAAGTATTTTTTCAAAGCGTTTAAAAGGGATTCCGACAATAACGGTCGCATCACCTGAGGAAAAAGCTTTTGAATCAGACATTAATCTTTTTAATCTTCAGGCACAGATAATAAGGTCACTTGCACTTAGTGAATCCTGTATTATCGTTGGCAAATGTGCTGACCATATTCTTGATTACTTTGATAATGTTTTCAGAATATATATTGATGCACCGAGAGATGCCTGCGTGAAGTCGATTGTTTCAAAGATGGGAGTAACCGAGGCAGAGGCGAACAGGCTTATTAAAAAGACGGATAAGTACAGGGCAGACTATTACAGGTATTATACCGGAAAGGATTGGACAAATCCTACAAATTATGATTTGTTTGTAAACAGTGACAAGGTCGGCAGGACAAGATGCGCTGATGTTATTATTCAATATGTGAAATATCAGATGGAGTGCCGTGGTAAGAAAATTGAAAATTGCAATGATAAAAATGAGACAAAGGAGTCTTAAAAGTTATATGAAAATATGGCTTTGAGGCTTCTTTTTTTATAAGAACAAATTAACTTGTTTAAGACAAATGGCTTTTTTTAATGAAAGGCAGAAAGCCGTAAATTAAAAAGTGTTTAACAGAAAAAAATATGATTTGCACAAAGTATAGTGCAGGAATGGAGGCATATATGAGAAAGAAATTATTATCTTTAGTTTTAGCGGCGGCGATGGTTTTTGGAATGACAGGCTGTGACTCAGCTATCAGCAGTGAGTCAAAATCAGACTCAGGCGACAAGAGCGATACTATAAAAGTTGGAGTTTTGCTCAGTACAACAGGTGATTTTTCAATTTCAGAAACGCCTATGAAAAACTGTGCACAGATGGCAATCGATGAGATAAATGAAAAAGGCGGAATAAACGGCAAAAAGATTAAGGCAATCTACAGCGATTACGGTTCAGACCCTTCAATGGCAGCCGAGAAAGCACAGGAACTTATATTAAATGACAAGGTGTGTGCGATTGTCGGAACAAACTCAACATCGACAAGACTTTCAGTAGAGCCTATTATCGAAAAATATGATAACCTGCTTGTTTATAATACATTTTATGAGGGTGAAAAACCATCTGACAATGTTCTTTATACAAATACTGTTCCAAGTCAGCAGGTAGACGGATTTTTACCATATATAACAAAAAATATCGGAAAGAAGATATTCTTTGTCGGTTCAGATTATGAGTTTCCTAAAAATACTATAAGTTATGCAAAGAAGAAAATTAAAGACCTCGGTGCTGAATGTGTCGGTGAGGAGTATGCACCGTCAGGAACAACGGATTTTGCTTCTATCGTAAATAAGATTAAGAGTGCAAAGCCTGATGTTATATTCTCAGCAGTTGCAGGTAATGATTCAGTATCATTTTATTCAGACTGCTCACAGTACGGAATAGATATGAAAAAGACTCCAATATGCTCAGTTGCCTGTCATGAGGGAACTGTAAAAGGTATCGGCAAGGCAGCAGTCGGAACATATTCATGCTTTAATTATTTTAATGTTCTTGGAACTACAGAATCAGATGAGTTTGTAAAGAAATACAAAGAAAAATACGGCACTGACACAACAGTCAATAACGGTGCGGAGTCTACATATACAGGTGTGTATATGCTTGCGGATGCCATTGAAAAAGCCGGTTCGACAAAACCTGCTGATATTGTAAAAGCGGCAGCAGGAATGGAGATAAGCTGTCCGGCAGGAAAGATAAAGATGGACGAGAAAAATCATCACGCATGGCTTCCAATCTATATTGGAAAAGTTAATAAAAACCTTACATTTGATATTGTTTCAAAGTCTGACGGACTCGTAGAACCGGTTACAGACTAAAATATCAAAGACTTGTGAAACTGATTATATGTTGTGTTAATTGCGAGGATATAACAAATACTGACGCAGGCACAGTTTTACATATGTATAAAATGATGACTAGGAGGAATGTATATGGAGTTAGTTGTCTCTCAGATAATTAATGGAATAAGCGGCTCGGCGGAATTGTTTCTCGTTGCCATAGGGCTTGTTATTACATTCGGTATGCTCGATGTTGTAAATATGGCTCATGGAGAGATGATAATGCTCGGTGCATACTTTGGATGTGTATTTGTGAACAGTCTCCACCTTCCTTTTGCGGTGGCGGTTATCCTGACCGTCATTGCAACGGGACTTATAGGAGCATTGATAGAACATTTTCTGATAAGAAAGATTTATGGCAAGGTTGCGGAGACATTGCTTGTAACCTTTGCACTTACATATATCATACAGCAGATAGTGAGAATGATATTCGGACCTGAAAATCAAAATCTTGCAATGCCGATAAAAGGAAGCCTGCATCTTGGAGGTGTGACAATTCCTTATTACGATATGTTTCTTATAATGATGGCATTAATAGTTCTTTTTGTTACACTCGGATTGTTTTATAAAACATCTTATGGAATGCAGCTTAGAGCCATCACACAGAACAGACAAATGACACAGTGTCTCGGTGTAAATTCAGGTATTATCGACAAGATAACATTCGGATACGGATGTGCACTCGCAGGACTTGCGGGAATACTTCTCGCTCCTGTTTCAAGTGTATCACCCGGAATGGGAACTGACTATATCGTAGACAGTTTCTTAGTCGTTATACTTGGCGGATTAAATTCTATCGTTGGCTCGCTGTTTGGCTCGGTAGTCATTCAGGAAGCAGTTTCGGTAATGGCAAGTTTTATGAGTCTTGTAACGGCAAAACTTCTTATATTTGTCGTGATAATAGTTGTTATCAGATTTAAGCCGCAGGGATTGTTCTCAGCAAAGGATAAGAGATAGGAAAGGAGGCAGTACCATGAAAGAGAGATTAAAGAAAGCTACCATCGACAAATATCTTGCAATTATAGTGATAATTGCACTTGCATTTGTACCGTTTGTGGCAAATTTATACAGTACACAGATTTTAGGAAAATTTATAACATATATGATTGCTGCTCTCGCACTCGACATTCTCTGGGGATACGGCGGTCTGATGAATCTCGGTTTTGCGGTATTTTTTGGAATGGGCGGTTATATCGTTGGAATTTCTCTTGCCTGTCAGGATGGACTTCCGGCATTTATGAGCAGTCTTGGGAAACTTCCGGCAATTTATGCACCGCTCAAAAGTATTTCTGTTGCGATAATACTCGGAGTTTTAATTCCGGCACTTGTTGCACTTGTACTTGGTTATTTTATTTTCACGAGCAAGATAAAAGGTGTATTTTACAATGTTATAACGCTTGCATTTGCGGGGTTGTTTGAACTTTTTATAACAACAAACCAGTCTTATACCGGAGGTTCAAGCGGTGTCAACGGAATTGCTTCAGGACTGAATAAGATTACGATAGGCGGGCAGCCGGTAAGCATAGTGCAGTGGTATTACATAGCATTTATATCACTTGTTGTTATTTATATTTTGTGTTTATGGCTTACTGAATCACGATTTGGAAAAGTCATCAAATCGGTAAGGGATAATGAAGCAAGACTTCGTTTCTTAGGTTACAATCCGGCAGTGTTTAAGATGACATTATTTGCCATTGCGGGAGCAATAGCAGGATATGCAGGTATGCTCTATGTACCGATGACATCATTTATCTCAATAGAAAGTGCGGGTGTCACATTTTCAACAATGATGCTTGTATGGCTTGCCGTGGGAGGCAGGGGAAATCTCTCAGGAGCGATGATAGGTGCATTGTTTGTAAGTTTTCTGCAGAGTAAATTGTCAAGCAGTTTTGGAGAGATATGGCAGCTTGTACTCGGTGTGATTTTGATAGTAGTCGTATTGTTCCTGCCAAACGGTGTTATAGGAACATTGAAAAATATCCAGTATAATCGCAGAACCAAAAAGAAAGCGTAGAAAGAGGTGACTATATGGGCTATCTTGAATTAAAAAATCTGACGGTTGAATTTAGCGGTTTTCGTGCTGTCAATGAAGTGAACATGACGATTGAAAAGGGTGAACTCAGAACGCTTATCGGACCAAATGGTGCGGGGAAGACCACCATAATAGATATGATAACAGGAAAAACAAAGCCTACATATGGAAGCATACTTTTAGATGGCGAAAATATAGCGGGCAAAGATGCATATGAAATTTCGGATAAATTTAAAGTAGGACGAAAATTTCAGGGACCGAATATATTTGATTATATGACGGTCGAGGAAAATGTAGAAGTTGCACTTTCTGGTTACAGCAGTTTATTAAAGACATTTACATATCAAAGAAAAAAGAACATTCAGGAAAAAATAGACGAAATTCTGGAACAGATAAATCTAAAAGATGAAAAAGAAATACTTCCAAACTATCTTTCACACGGACAAAGACAATGGCTTGAAATAGGTATGGTTCTTGCACAAAATCCGGAGATAATAACACTTGATGAGCCTACCGCGGGGATGACGGCGGATGAAACATACAAGACAGGTGAACTTATCTTAAATGTGATGAAAGATAAAACATTAATCGTGGTAGAACATGATATTGATTTTGTAAAACAGATTTCAGAAAAGATAACGGTACTCAGCCAGGGCGAGATACTTGCTGAGGGAAGTTATGATGACATAACCTCAAATCCTGAGGTTGTGCGTGTATATCTGAAAACTGATTAAGGAGGCTTGCTATGTTAAAAGTAGATGATGTATCGGTAAGTTATGGAAAAAGTCAGGTTGTTTATAATGTATCATTTGAGATAAAAGATGACGAGAAACTTATTTTACTTGGGAGAAACGGTGTTGGAAAGACAACATTATTAAAAAGCATAATAGGACTTCTTCCGGCAAAAACGGGAGATATAAGTCTTAATTCAGATAAAGTGACAAAACTAAAACCGTATGAGCGTTCAAGAAAAGGAATAGCATATGTTCCGCAGGGCAGGGAGATAATACCACAGCTTACGGTGCAGGAAAATCTTGAACTTGGGGCATTGGCACACAAAGTGGATTATGCAAAAAAAGTTGAGGAAATATTTGAATATTTTCCGGTACTTACACAGCATTTAAAGAGAAAGGGCGGTGTATTATCGGGAGGGCAACAGCAGCAGCTTGCAATCGCAAGAGCATTAATGAGTGATCCAAAAATATTGATACTCGATGAACCGACCGAGGGAATACAGCCTAATATAGTGTCGGATATAGCGGATATACTTACAAGGTATCATAAGGAAAAGAAAGTACCGATAATAGTAGTTGAGCAGAACCTGAGATTTGCGAGAAAACTTGGTGACAGATTTTTAATTATGCAGAAGGGTTCAATCGTGGCACAGGGGCAGATGGACGAACTTACGGATGAGCTTAGTAAGAAGTATATGAGTGTATGATTTTTTGGAGCGAAAAATATATTGCAGGTTGTGTTGATTGTGTCTATATAACGGATAATAACGCAGGCACGCTCGTGCTATGCTTTTGTGATTTTAGATGAGGGAGGCAGGTTTTATGTATAAATGTGATTTAGACAGACTGAGTGAGAAAATTAAAACTTTTAGCAAGTTTGGTGATACAGGTAATGGCGGTATTACAAGACTTTCGCTGTCGGATGAGGCTTTGGCGGCAAGGGAGGAGTTTTGTGAGAGATTAAAAAAACTTGGAGCAAATATCGTGACCGATGATATGGCAAATATATATGCCACTATTCCAGGAAGTGAAAATCTTCCTGCTATACTTAGTGGTTCGCATCTTGATTCGGTAAGACAGGGCGGAAATTATGACGGTGTTCTTGGCGTTTTAAGTGCGATGGAGGCAGTTGAAACAATAGTCACTGACAAGATACCACATCGTCATCCGATAACGGTTGTTGTCTGGACAAACGAGGAGGGTGCAAGATTTGAGCCTGCAATGATGTCATCCGGAGTTTTGTGTGGTAAATTTAAAAAGGAAGATATGCTTAACAGTGAAGCTAAAGATATTACGGGATATTATTTTAAAGATGCACTCGAAAAAAGCGGATATAAGGGCAGTGAAGAAAACAGGATGAACCCTGAAAAGACGGCAGGACTTGTGGAACTTCATGCTGAGCAGGGACCGGTGCTTGATGCGGAAAATAAAGAGGTCGGAATAGTCGAGGGCGTGTGCGGCATGGTAAATTATGAATTTACGATGCGTGGACAGGCAGACCATGCGGGAACATTTCCTATGAAATACAGAAAAGATGCACTGTATGCCTGTGCAAAAGTCATAGATTATCTGCATGAAAATCTTGATAAGCTTGATGCAGAACTCGTCTATACGACAGGAAAAATATCAGCACATCCAAACATTCACACGATAATACCTGATGAAGTGAAACTGACACTTGATTCAAGGCATAAAGACCCGAAAGTCATGGAGCAGGTAGTCGAAGTAATAAAAAATCTGCCTGAGTCATTAGAAAAATGCACTGTCGAAAAAAAAGAAGCATGGGCAAGAGATACTGTATATTTTAATAAAAAACTTGTCGGATTTGTCGAGGACAGCGTAAAAGAACTCGGCTATACATACAAAAAAATGTATAGTGGTGCCGGACATGATGCACAGTATATGTGTGATGTTATACCAACGACAATGATATTTGTGCCTAGTGTAGAGGGACACAGTCATTGCGAACTTGAATATTCCACACCTGAGAATTGCTTAAAAGGAGCAAATGTACTTTTAAATACATTGCTTAAGATGGATGAAGAGTTGTAGATTTTTTGGATTTGGAAAACGGACGCCGTAAATAAGGATTATATTTCACCTCAGTGACGCTTTCGCTCGGAGAACACCGTAGGTGTGGACAGTAACTAATAATCCATATTTACGGCTGTTTTTGATGCAAGTAATTGAAATTGTATATACAAAATGCTACAATGCTGTTAGATTTGAATCCTATCAAGGAAGTCGCAAAGTGGCAGAGCGTACCACCAATATCTGCTTTACCAGATAAAAAAGGGTTTGGCAGTTGTATGTATTGAAGAATGAGAGGGCGTTATTTATGGCAGCGGATATGAGAGAAAACAGTGCAGAGATTACAAAGATTCAGGATGTTGATAACAGCAATAATAAACAGTTTCCGACATGGAAGTGTGTTACGGATTATTTTTCTTATATCACGCCGGCTATAAAACCGCTTTCTGCTAATGTGTCCGTGATTGAGGGTGAAAAGTATCTGTGGGTTTATGATGTTGGAAGTCATGAAAATATTCCTGAAATGCTTGCGGAGATTTCAAAGCAAAAAGGAAAGAAGATGAAGATTATTTTGTCGCATTTTCATCCCGACCATATTGCAAATGTGCAACATATAAAGTGGGAGAGTCTGTATCAGGGGAAAAACACATACAAATATACACATATCGGTGAGATTGTTGAGAGTGATATAAATGTGGATGAAACAGACATAAAACTTAGAATTTTTCAGATGCCGTCAAGCCATGCTAAGGGTTCGCTTGCTCTTTTGGTTAATAATAAATATTGTCTGTTTGGCGATGCTCTGTATCCGGCTCATAAGGGTGATAAGGCTGTCTATAATGCTGGAATTTTGAAACAGCAGATTGATATATTAAAAAAGATGGCGGCTCCATATGTTCTTCTTAGTCACAGAGAGCCGTTTGTGCAGAAAAAACAGGCTGTTATATCATGGCTTGAAAAGATATACGCTATGAGAGAGAAGAATGAGCCGTGGATTGATGCAGGTATGGGTGAATAAAATATTAAATAGCTTTATTTTTGGGACTATCAATAATAGTTTTTATATCATCAATATTTTTGTCAGTGGATAAAGCTATCTGTTCTAAAGGAAATCCTTTTTTGTGCATATTAAGAATAATTTTTATTTCGCTTTCAGCAAATCCGATAGCAATACATTTTTCGCAATCCTCCAAACACCTCCAAGCTTATTGTCGGTGTTTGGAGGGGCAAGCCACCAGATAGCAATTTGTATGTAAACATACATTGCTATCTGCTTTTGACCCTTGCATCATAGTATAAAATCAGATTTCACCGATAAGATATTCGTTTGAACCGTCTTTAAGAAAGACAGGGAGCGTATCTATCGGTGCGTCAATACTGTAAGTTATACCGCCCTCATACACTTTGCCATTGTGTGCAAGAGTCCATGAATGACCGGATGGCAGATAAACTTCTCGTTTTGTTTCATGCTCATGGCATACCGGAGCAACTAAAATTTCACTGCCAAACATATACTCATCGTAAATATTCCAGCAGTTATCGTCAGGAAATTCATAGAAAAGCGTACGCATAACAGGAGTTCCCTTTTCGTGTGCTTCTTTCATAAGGCTGCGGATATAATCTCTCATAAGTTCACGCACATGGATGAATTTAACCATTATCGTATAGGCTTCTTCGCCGTAACTCCAGACTTCATTGTCAGCTCCCGTTCCCTCACGGACTTCACCGGCTTTGTTTTTGAGGTTTGTGTATGGCTGGCGGCAGCCGTGTATTCTCATGACAGGGCAGAATGTTCCAAACTGGAACCAGCGTAAAAGAAGCTCTTTAAAATCATCACTTTCAATATTTCCACCGTGAAATCCTCCAATGTCAGTTGTCCACCATGGAATACCGCAGAGTCCCATGTGAAGTCCGGCACATATCTGTTTGCGGAAATCTTCATAGGAAGAAAAAATATCTCCTGACCAGACAAGAGCACCATATCGCTGACTGCCTACCCATGCACAGCGCACAAGATTGACAATATCATTTTGTCCCATCTCTTTCTGACCCTCATAAAAAAGTTTTGAATATTCTCTCGGATATATGTTTCCGATTTTTGAGACAGGTCCGGCATGATACTGGTAACGCTCATAATTATAATTGGTAAATTCAGGTTCAGCTTCGTCAAGCCAGAATGTCTTAACTCCCATATCAGCATAATTCTTTTTACATTTTTCCCACACATATTTTCTTGTGCGTGGATTTGTCGCATCCATAAAGACATTGTTTCCGTGAAAAGTCATCTGAACATCAATACCCGAATTTTGCTTTACGAGAAGTCCCTGCTGCTTCATTTCCTCGAAATTTTCACTGTTCCATTCAACCTGAGGCCATATAGAAACCATTGTCTCTATTCCCATATCTTTAAGTTCTTTTATCATTTTTTCCGGTTCAGGGAAGTATTCCTCGTCAAAATGCCAGTCACCGCAGTGTGACCAGTGGTAGTAGTCGATAACCAGAACATCAATAGGAATCTCTCTCTTTTTGTATTCTCTTGCGACGTCGATAACCTGTTTCTGATTATAGTAACGGAGTTTGCACTGCCAGAAACCAAGACCGTACTCAGGCATCATAGGGGATTTTCCGGTGCAGCAGGCGAACTGCTCCTCAATCTGTGCAGGAGAATTTCCGGCGGTTATCCAATAATCAAGTTTGTCGGTTGACTCGGCAACCCATTCAGTAGTATTCTTGCCAAAATGAACTTCTCCGACAGCGGCATTATGCCACAGAAAACCATAGCCGAGACTTGAAATATAAAAAGGTATGCTTGCCTGTGAATTGCGGTGTGCAAGTTCGAGATTGCATCCTTTTAGGTCAAAAATTTCCTGCTGGTACTGTCCCATTCCATAAATCTTTTCTGAAGCTGAAGGCTCAAAACTTGCTTTTAATCGGTAACTGTCACCGTTTAGCGTGTGGAAATAACGAGCTTTTTTGGTAAGAGCACCGCCGTTTGCTATCTCACGGAGAATGAGTTCGTTCTTTTCATTGTAAAAAGAAATCTGTAAGGCATTGCCCCATTCCTGAACATATAATTTTGCGGTGATAAGACCGTTTCGGATATGGGCATGGCGTTCGTCAGTAATCTTAATATCAATATCAGACATATTGTCGACATCAGGATTTATAAGAGCAACGCATCCATCGGGAATTTTATCCATAAGTGATGACTGGACACGCAGACTGTTATTGCCCCATGCCATAATACTTAGAAGTTCTCCGTCATTGCGGAAAAATAATTCTTTGTCAGTGTATTCAAAAAAATTCATATGTACCTCCTAAAGTGATTTCGGAAAACAAAAACTATCTGTAAATAATATAAATCATGTGCATGGATATATCAATGTTGTTGTGGAAAATATACAAAAAGAAAAAATAAAATTGTGGAAAATTACAATAGAAAAAAGTCTGGGTGTATGTTACCATATCTGAAAACATTTAG
>ERZ772969.217-NODE-217-length-59403-cov-54.676299_pt1 | contig 59403 bp, 52 predicted proteins | sample MGYA00511676_ERZ772969 | MGnify/ENA primary metagenome ERZ772969 (study PRJEB29015, sample SAMEA2737651) | human gut metagenome | biome: human gut; feature: human-associated habitat; material: faeces | place: China | collected 2012 ... | reverse complement strand
TTAAAATTCATTAAAGAATTTTCAAGGTTGTTTTACTGTTCAATTATCAATGTTCTTTAACTGTCTCGTCGACAGCTTTAATAGGATATCATCATTCATGTTATTTGTCAAGAACTTTTTATCCGTTGTGTTTTAGAATTTAACTCTTCATCTCAAACAGTTATATTCTAAGTAAAGGACAGGGAATCGAACCCTCTCTTCTATGTGAGTAACCCTTGTTGCATATCGCAACATTTGTTTCCTTTAGTGTTGTGTTTGGAAAAACAAAGTCACTTAATATTTATAAGTGACTTTGAAGCGGAGAGGATGGGATTCGAACCCATGCGCCCGTGAAGACAAACGGTTTTCAAGACCGCCCCGTTATGACCACTTCGGTACCTCTCCATATTTTGTTTTGTTGCATGTCAGCCATGCGACTCATTTATAATAGCATTTACCCATGGTTTTGTCAACAATTATTTTGATTTTTTTATTTATTTTTTTACAAACAGCTTTAACCCGCTATTTTACTGGGCTTTAGGGGATTTATTTTATTGTAATTATACTATATATACTTAATTTTTTATTTACCAATCCATAAATAAATTAATAACTATTAATAAGCAAATTTAAAATAATGTACAAATTTGTCCGTGTTATAAAAACATTTTTCAATTAATTTGATGCAATGTATTCAGGTCACAGACAACAAGAGATTGTTTTTGTACATTTTTCTATATTTGCTCATTTATAGATTAATAACTTTAATTTATAATACATCCCTCTACTACAACCGCCATACAAATCACATTAATCTTAATTCTACCATTACCATAAGCTTATTCATTTCCATGTATGCTGACATAAGAATCATATTAATCTTAATCTCTTTATTTATAAGAATATTAAAAATTGCAGCTCAGATTTTTTGCCATCAATAAATATTCTCCTGCTCAGTAATTCAACGCTTATAAACACATGTTGTGCCAGCAATGAATCTGGTATCAACAACTAATAATCTTTATAATTCTAAATACGATTTTGCAACTACTATATCATCCGGCGTCGTTATTTTTATATTACTATATTGTGACAATGACATTTTTACCTTTGTATTGCTATAATTTTCTACTACCATTGCATCATCTGTTATATTACCCCTGTTGTCATCTTTTATCATCTTATTATATGCTTCATATACAAGTTTAAATTCAAACGTCTGAGGAGTCTGAACCTGCCATAATGTACTCCTGTCAGGTGTATTTATTGCAAATCCATTATCATCTGTAACTTTTATGGTATCCTTTACAGGAACTGCCGCAACACATGCCTTGTAATTTTTTACATCTGTATAACAGTTTTGTATAATCTCATCTGTTATACACGCCCTGGCTCCATCGTGAATCATTACATATTCTTCTGACTTCTCTATATTATCATTTGCCACGTCATTTTCAGAAAACTTTTTTATCCTCTCATTTATCTTTTTTACTGCCTTCAGACCATTATATACAGAATTATACCTTTCCGCCCCTCCTGCAACTATATCCATTACTTTTGTAAAATTATATTTGTCAACAATTTCATTTTTACAATACTCAATATCGTTTTTACCTGTTACAAGTATTATCTCATCAATCACGTCACTCTCCTGAAATGTCTTGAGTGAATAATATATAACCGGTCTGTCATTTATATTCATAAATTGTTTTGGTATTGAACTATTCATTCTGCTGCCCCTGCCTCCTGCAAGAACTATCGCAATAACTTTTTCTTCTGAATTATATATATTCTTTCTATCGGCTGCTTTATATTTATCTATGTATATTTTTCCCACAATAATCTCCAATCTGCAGACATTTTTAATACCATAATTATCAAATTCATACCTATAACAATCTTTATGGCAATGACCGTCATTTATATTATTTTATATCCGCTCCCCTAATTTTAAGTTAGGTACGGCATTAAGATCGTATCCATGTCTTACACCATTAATATAATCATAATATGCGGCTGCTCCTATCATTGCGGCATTATCTGTACATAATTTAGGTGACGGCGAATAAAACTGTATATTATTCTTTTTACACTCTTCCTGCATAGCTGCTCTTAATGCTGAATTAGATGCAACTCCTCCCGCTATTGCAAGTTTTTTTACTTTTCTTTCTTTTGTAAGCATTATTGCTCTTGAAACAAGTGCTTCTACAACCGCATTCTGGAATGAGGCCACCAGATCAGCTTTATTAATCTCAACATTTTTCATTTCACACGAATTAATATAATTAAGAACCGCTGATTTTATTCCGCTGAATGAAAAATCATATGGTGAATCATCAACATGCGCTCTTGGAAATTCTATTGCATGTGGATTACCTTCTTTCGCAAGTTTATCTATCTTAGGTCCGCCCGGATATCCCAGTCCCACTGCTCTTGCCACCTTATCAAATGCCTCGCCTGCCGCATCATCCCTTGTTTTTCCGATTATCTCATATTTTCCATAATCATTTACCATCACAAGATGTGTATGTCCTCCTGATACAACTAAAGCTGCAAATGGTGGCTCTAAATCTGCATTTTCTATATAATTAGCAGAAATATGACCTTCTATATGATGTACTCCAACCAATGGTTTTCCCGTTGCAAAAGCTATAGCCTTTGCCTCTGCAACTCCTACGAGCAAAGCTCCTACAAGTCCTGGTCCATAAGTTACACCTATTGCTGTAATATCCTGCAATGTAACGTGTGCATCCTGTAATGCCTTTTCTATTACAGGATTAATATTTTCTATATGCTTTCTTGATGCTATCTCTGGTACTACACCACCATAAAGAGTATGTATATCTATCTGTGTATTAATTACATTAGATAATACTTCACGACCATTTTTTACAACTGCCGCCGCTGTTTCATCACAGGAACTTTCTATTGCAAGGATTAATACATCTTTCTTTTCCTGTTCCATTCCTGTTAAATGTATATTGGTATTTTCATTTATATGATTGTCTTCCATGTCATTCTCCATTCTTTAGCAGCTTTGTTGCCGTAAATTTATACCTTAATTATTATCATCTGGCTTATAAAGCTCCCAGTATAATATCTTCCATCTTCCATTATTATCCTGTCTTAATGTAAATCTTGTATAAGAATATATAAGATTATCACTCTGTCTTATATAAAAAAGTGTATCGATTGAAGCGTATTTTTTATTGTTTAATGTTTTATATTTGACATCACGGCTGCTTTCAATCTTATAGTCCGATATATATCTGTTCTGATTGTTATAATCAGAAATCTCTTGTTTAAGCGCTTTTAAAAACTCATCTTCTGACTGCTTTGACTTTAATTCATCATCAAACAGACGTCTTGCCTGCTTTCCGAGAGTATCTATCTGATCCTCGCTTATATTATTACCATAGTACTGCTTTGCAATACGCATATAAAGCTTGACAACTTCTTTAGGCGACTGTGGATAATTATTATCAACATCCCTTGATAATAAGTCTCCAAGCTCCTGATTATCTACTGCCTGCTGTGTTGCATCAACTGACGGTGTTCTGTTAGATAAATAATAATAGTATGCAATTCCAGCTACTACCATTAATAAAATAACTATTGAGGTCTTAACATTCTTCTTTTTCATCTTAATCACCTCCATATATTTGCAGATTGCTTACAATACAGACTGTAATGCCAGTTCTTTTAATACCGGTATATATCAGTCTTTAAATATCAGCTCTGCTGTCCTGCCATCTGTGGCCGCATATACATCTGGAAATATATCCTTTATACTATCTATATAATCTATCGGCCTTACAAGTGACGGACTATAGTGTGTAAGCCACATTTCTTTAACCTGCGCTTCCTTTGCCAGTCCTGCTGCCTCTTTAAATGTCATATGCTTATATTCTTTCGCTTTCGCTTCTTTGCCACTTTCACCATACATCCCCTCACAAATGAATAAATCTGAATTCTTTGCATTATCCGAAATAGCCTTTACCGGTCTGGAATCAGTACAATATGTGACCTTTATCCCCTGTCTTGCCTCTCCAACGACCATATCAGGCGTATATACCTGACCATCATGATTAATAGTTGCACCATGCTGCAATTTGTTCCAGTAATTCTGCGGAATGTTAAGCTGCTTTGCCTTATTTACATCAAATTTACCTATTCTTGGAATATTTACAGAGTACCCATAACATGTTACCGCATGCTGTACTTTAAATGCTGTTATCTCATATCCATTAATTGATATATGTTCCTGCTGTTCACTAAGCTCTATAAATTTAAGTTCATATGGCAGTTCCGGTGCTATCGTTCTTAATGCATTAACAACCCTTGTAAGTCCTTTAGGTCCTATTAAAGTTATGGGTCTGGTTCTGTCCGAATTACCTATCGTAAGAAGAAGTCCGGGAAGTCCGCTTATATGATCTGCATGATAATGCGTAAAACATATTACATCGATCGGATTAAAACTCCATCCCTTTTCTTTAATGGATATCTGTGTCCCTTCTCCACAATCTATTAAAAGACTGCTTCCATTATATCTCATCATACAGGATGTAAGCCATCTTCCCGGCAAAGGCAGCATCCCGCTTGTTCCTAATAAACAAACATCTAACATATACTAATCTCCTTGTATCAACATCTTTGACATTACTATTGCATCCTCGACCGGTTTCTCATAGAAACGCTTTCTTGTACCTATGGCTTTATAACCCATTTTCTCATAAAGAGATATTGCCGGTGTATTACTCTGTCTTACTTCTAGGAAAAATACATCAACGCCATTATTATCCGATGCTATTTTTTCCATATTCTTCATAAGAAGTTCTGCAATTCCCTGTCTTCTATATTCCTGTGCCACCGCCATATTAGTAATATTGCCTTCTCCAAGTACTGTCCATAATCCGCAGTATCCTGCTACCCTGTCATCATGTCTGCATACAATATACACATTTTCCGGTGTCTCACATGCATCAATAAATGACTTCTCTGACCATGGAATTGAAAATATTGACTGCTCAATGCTCTCAACCTGAGATACATCAGCTCTTGTCATCCTTTCGATTATAAAATCACTCATTACTATTCATGCGCTCTCTTTCTGCCTGTGATGGTCTTAGATAATCAGGACTTAAATGTGCAGCATCTGTCACTTCTCCTGCCTTATACATATCAAGTGCAGCCATTGCAACGCTTCCTGCTTTTTGGCTTCTTAAATGTGCCGGTGCATAGTTATAGTCACAGGTTAATTCTTCATCAAAATAGTCTCTTGCCACATCTATTCCATCACCTGTAAAGATTATGCCTGTATGTATATCGTCCTTCATGCCATTAAGTTTCCCACAAAGTTCTTCATAAGATAAAAGAGATTTATCCATCAGACACTCCAGTTCATTATTATGATTAAAACGATATAAAGCTGTATAAAGATGCTTTCTTCTTGCATCCATAACAGGGCATATTACCGCCCCGGTATTACCATAAAAATTATATGCCATAGCTTTAAGAGTAGGCACAGCCACCATGTCACATTTTGTAGCTAGCGCTATTCCTTTACCTGTGGCAGCCCCGATACGCAGACCTGTAAATGAACCCGGTCCTATTGACACGGCAATTAAATCAACTGTGCCAATATCCGTTTCTGTCATCTTACATATCTCATCTATCATAGGTAATAATGTCTGTGAATGTGTCTTTTTATAATTAATTGTATATTCGGCTGTAAGCACTTCATCAGTAATTATTGCAACCGATGCTGTAACAGCTGAACTTTCTATACCTAGAATCCTCATACTAATCTCCATTCCGCAGGCATTTTCTAATACCGGAGGAATCGCGAGCCAAATGTCAGATCCGGCTCTGCGATAAGGGCTGCTTTGTGACGCCTGCGACACAAATAGCCAGTTCACTTATGAACTTGTGAGAAAATAAGCTATCAAGCTTATTTTTCACACTAATCTCCATTATCTATTGATATCATCCTGTAATCAAACCCTTTTTGAAGGTCTTTTTTTATAGTTATATTTATCGTTTCCCGAGGAAGCAGCTCTTCTATCATACTTCCCCATTCTATAAGGCATACTCCATCTGAATAAAAATATTCTTCATATCCTAGTTCATCCATTTCAGATATGTCTGCTATTCTATAAACATCAAAATGATATAGCGGCAGTCTGCCTTCATTATAGACTTGAATTATTGTAAACGTCGGACTGTTAATAGGCTCTGTTATTCCAAGACCTTTTGCAAAGCCCTGCGTAAATACAGTTTTTCCAACGCCTAAATCTCCATCCAGTCTGAATATCTGTCCTGCCTTTGCATTCTTTCCAAGTTCATAACCTAAATCGAATGTTTCTTTGGCACTAAATGTTTCCTTTATCATAAAATCCTCATTTCCGGCAATTATATTACACATACCGGCTTATAAATCCTTCTTAGCCGATTCAATAACCTTCTGTTGATTTAACTTTAACTGGAATGGTTTTAACTTTTTATTGGCTATATTAAGAAAAGCTTCCATCTGATTGCCAATGCATTTTAACGGAATAATATTTGCACGTACTGACGTAATGTATAATACAAGACTTCTTCCTGTACACTTTATTCTGAATATATCATCCCACATAAGCTCTTCTGTCACATCACCCATAGTTAAAGTTATCTTATCTTCTGTTACAACATATCTTATAGGCTTATTAAATGCCGGATTCTGCTTAATCTGGCTATTAACTTTAAGCTTCATGCCAATTGGTGTATACACTGTAAAGAATAACCCGAAAAATCCCATCATTAATATATATGAAATATTCAGCTTATTAGCTATTGAAAAGCCGCATATTATAAGTGCTATTATTCCGAATAAAAATCCTGCTACGCCGCCTACACTATGGTAATTATGATACAACTTAAAATTCATCAGATCCTGTTTTGTTACCTCAGCCGTAAAATCAACTGTAAATTGTGAATTGCTATCTGCCATATATCCCTCATTTCTGCACACCTGTATCCATCTGGTATATTTTAATAAAAACAATCTGACTATCAATATTGCCTTATATATAAGTGCGCCTGTTAAAAGTTTGCTGTCTTTTATTAATGCATATAATTAACGCATAAACTTTGAAAGTCCGCTAAGATTAAGTCCCTGCTTCTTAGGCTTTGTATTCTTATTCCTGTTATTATTTCCTGACTTATTATTCTTATTGTTCTTTCTTTCATCTTTTCTTTTGGCTGTATTTTCATCAAGAATCATTGACAGCGATATTCTTGCTTTTGCAACATCTACATCCATTACTCTTACATCTATAATGTCACCTACACTTACTACGTCAAGTGGATGCTGTACTCTTTTAAATGCTGACATCTGTGATATATGCACAAGTCCATCCTGATGTACACCGATATCTACAAATACACCGAAGTCAATTACATTTCTTACGGTTCCTTTAAGAATCATGCCCGGCTTTAAATCTTCCATATTAAGTACATCTTTTCTTAATATAGGCTTAGGCATCTCATCTCTAGGGTCACGGCCTGGCTTTTCAAGCTCCTTTATTATATCTTCAAGAGTCATCTGTCCTATTCCAAGTTCATCTGACAGCTTCTTTACATCCTCAACCTTACTTCTTAAGCCTATAAGCTCTCCTGATGTTATTGAATTAATATCATATCCCATAAGCTCTAAAAGCTTAGCTGCTGCTGCATAACTTTCAGGATGCACACTTGTGGCATCAAGAGGATTGTCACCACCTGATATTCTCATAAATCCGGCGCACTGCTCAAATGCCTTAGGTCCTAATTTAGCAACCTTAAGAAGCTGTTTTCTGTTAGTAAAACGTCCATTATTCTCTCTGTAATCAACAATATTTTTAGCAACTGCCTTAGAGATTCCTGAAATATATTCCAATAATGAGGCTGATGCTGTATTGAGGTCTACTCCGACCTTATTAACGCTATCTTCCACCACTCCTGTAAGCGTCTCGTTCAGCTTCTTCTGGTTCATATCATGCTGGTATTGTCCTACTCCGATTGATTTAGGGTCAATCTTAACAAGTTCGGCCAATGGGTCCTGAACTCTTCTTGCTATTGATACAGCACTTCTTTGTGCAACATCAAAATCAGGAAATTCTTCTGTTGCAAGCTTACTTGCTGAATATACAGAAGCTCCCGCTTCATTTGTTATTACATAATCAACATTAGTAAGATTGCGTTCCTTTATCATATCAGCTATTATCTGTTCTGATTCTCTTGATGCTGTACCATTTCCACAGGAAATAAGTGTTACATTATATTTCTTTATCAGCTTCTCAACCTCATCTTTTGATTCCTCTACTTTATTATGTGGTGCTGTAGGATATATAACCTTAGTATCAAGTACCTTTCCTGTTCCATCTACTACTGCAAGCTTACAGCCTGTCCTAAATGCCGGGTCCCAGCCAAGCACGGTCTTACCTTCAATAGGCGGCTGTAAAAGTAACTGTTCAAGATTCTTTCCAAATACCTTAATTGCTCCATCTTCTGCCGTCTCTGTAAGGCTGCTTCTTATCTCTCTTTCTATTGCCGGTGCAATAAGTCTTGAGTATGCATCAGCAATTACATCCTTAATAACCGGTGCTGTATATTCATTATCTGATATTATAAGCTGTTTTTCCAAATATCTTAATATTCTGTCAACCGGTGCAGCTATCTTGACTGTAAGTAATTTTTCTGATTCACCACGGTTGATTGCAAGTATTCTGTGTCCCGGAATTGAGCATACCGGTTCACTGTATTCATAATACATCTCATATACCGACTCTGCCTCCTTATCCCTGGCTGCTGATACTATGCTTCCCTCTTTAAATGTAATATCTCTTATATATGTTCTATAGTCAGCCACATCTGATATCTGCTCTGCAATAATATCCATAGCTCCCGCAATGGCTTCCTTAACATCCTTTACTTCTTTTCCCTCTGCATCAGAAATATACTTAGCTGCCTCATCCTCTAAAGTCTTATCACTATCCTGCTTCATTATATATTCTGCCAGAGAATCAAGGCCTTTTTCCTTTGCAATGGTTGCTCTTGTTCTTCTCTTCTGCTTATATGGACGGTATAAATCTTCTACAAGCACCATAGTCTCTGCAGCAATAATCTGTGCCTTTAAATCTTCTGTAAGCTTTCCCTGCTCTTCAATAGAAGATATTACCTGCTGTTTTCTGTCTTCAAGATTTCTAAGATATCTTAATCTCTCATCAAGACTTCTTAACTGCTCATCATCTAACGCTCCTGTTACTTCTTTTCTATATCGTGCGATAAATGGAATTGTACATCCCTCATCTATAAGCTTAACAGCAGCTTCTACCTGCCCCGCCTTGACCTGTAATTCTTCTGATATCTTTTTGATAATATCCATTATGTTAAAACTCCTTTTTGTTATTTCCTAAATATGTTTTTGTTATTATTTTAACAACTATGTAAAATACGGCATCTGCTGCATTGTATAGCATGTACACCTGACTTAATCATACAACGTCTATATCACATAGCAATATAACCACTTAACTTATTATATGTAAGCATACATCCCTTAACATAATATATTATGTATTCACATATAAAACATTAATATATTATATGTTTACATACAACAACTTAACATACTATACGCAGACATATAATATTATATCAGCCTTGAAATATTTAATCAACCAGCTTGCAAATACAAGTTTACTCCCTTGTTCTTATACTTGTAATTACATAACTTTTGTAAATAAACTTTCAGTCTGTCACAAGAAAGCGATTATTATTTTCTGTTACAATCAGCCATATCTTACAATGATTTTACAAATCTTTATTTTTGTGATAATATTTATCTTAATTTACAGCTTAAAAGCAGATGGAGATTATAAATGGATAATAATTACAACAATAATACTAATGAAAATAATAATCCTCAGAATAACGGATATAATAACCAGCAGTTTAATAATCCTTATAACAACAATATGAATAATGGATTTAACAATGGTGGCAGTCCTTATAATAATTATAACAACGGCTATCCGCCACGCCCACCATACAATCAGAAGCCTAAGGATAAGCTAGGCTTGTTCTCGCTTATATTTGGTATAGCATCCATCGTTACATCAATGCTATATTTCCTTGGCATACCATTTGCCATTTCCGCCATTGTACTTTCTATTCTTTCCAAAAACAGAATAGGACGTTTTGAGGGAACTGCCGTTGCCGGTCTGTGTCTTGGAATATGCGGTGTCTGTCTTGGACTTCTCTTCTTTGCAGTAATGCTTGCAATGTTTTCAAGTCCTGAACTTATTGATAATATGCAGCAGATATATAATAACAATGCGCAATTTTATTAAAATACTGAATTGATTTATATTTAAAATACTTTATTGGTAGTCTGAGATATGAAAACAGGCTGTATACATGTCATGTAATATGTTATCTGTTAAAAATGTGTGTATCATTCTTATAACAAGATGACATATCTAAATGAATTAGTATACAGCCTGTTTTTATATTTTATTCTTACTACCTTACCTCATTCATTACCTGCAATATAATGAATCTAATTTCAAATTTCCATCATTGTAATCAAACAATGCATAAAATGTCTTACTGTTCTTATAATTATCTGCACCCGGAAGAAGAATTTCTACCTGAATCTTATATTGTCCACCTGACTTAACAAGTGTCGGATTAAATACTGATGTATTTATATCTGATATATTATTAATTTCTACATTTTCCGTTTCTTTAAATCCTCTAGTATTCCATTCAGCAATAACACTTAATATATCCTGCTTTTGTTCATCAGTGAAATCATACGCTTTTTCTTTTCCGCTAAATAATGGTATAAACTTATCCTTTTCAAAATCATATATACACATTCCGCCCTTGCTATACCCTGTTCCTGTACCTTGTATATATGAAAGCAATAATTCTTTTATGCCATCATTATTAATATCCGCCTCATAAAAACACGTATTGGCAAGCATTTTGGGCTGGATATAATCAAATTCTATGTCATTGCATTCTCCGAGCTGACTTTGATATGTAAGATATGTCATATTGTCTTTTATCTGTAACTGTGCCATAGCTTTATCATTCTTCCACTGGGCTGAACCTTCATCATAACTTACCAAATCAGCCTTTTCAAATAAATTGCACTTTTCTTTCGGAATACTCTGATTCCATGGCTGCATAGCTTCTATTGTGCTTAATGCAACTGATGGAGTTGAAGCCTCCTCTACTGTCGTTACATTATTATTTTCTATAGCATTACCACAGCCCGAAAGCAATATTAAGCCTAAAGCTGTGATGCATATACATTTCTTTTTCATCTGTTATCCCCCACTAACTTCTATCATAATCATAGAATATATTTCTATCAAAATAATCATCTATTCCATTTTCATCTTTTACATCCGTTAACCTTCCATCACTAAATACATAATTTTGTTCATATACTATATCATTAGCTCCATATTTCACATTTTCTGCATAAATATTATTAGAACAACTTAACATTATCATTATTACCGATAAAAAAATACGATACTCTTCTTCATATGTCTTCTCTATTCTTATTTTTACAATCTTTATAAATCAATAACAAAATCAGCTTTATCCCCTCAAGTATACCACCCCCTATTGTATACAAAAAGCATTTTAAATTGTATATTATTATCATTGCAATTAATACTATGCAAACCTTTTTGTGCACATTGCAATACTGAATACATTATATAACGTTCAGCAATGTTGTCAATACATAATTCAAAGTTTCAACATTGATACAATAATTAAATTTAACAGTTCTACTATGCAAAATATTTCAATTAAATATTCTTATAACTAAATATAAATCCATCAACTCATGGCAGTGAACCTAAAAAACTTCCTCCCGTATAATAAGTAGTTCATAATTTTACTTATCCACCCGGAAGGAAGTTTTAATATAACAAAATTTTCTAAAATTGTACCGTATATAATCTATAAATGTACCGATTAATATTAATTTTCTTCAGGAATAAACGCATTATATATGGCCTTGATTGCATCATCAAAGTATTTATTTCTTACACCGATGATAATATTAAGCTCGCTTGAACCCTGATCAATCATCTTAACATTAACCTTTGCCTTAGCTAAAGCTGCAAATATTGCTCCTGCAATACCTGAGCTGTTTCTCATACCACGACCAACCACTGCAATCAGTGCAAGGTCTGATTCAAGCTCGATTGTATCAGGATTAACAGCTCTGTGTAATTCAGCAAGCACCTTCTGTTCCTTTTCAACAAATTCGTCCTGATGAACAAATACTGTCATTGTATCAATTCCTGATGGCATGTGCTCAAATGATATTCCATTATCTTCAAATACCTGTAATACCTTACGTCCGAAACCTATCTCTGAGTTCATCATATCCTTATCTATACCGATTGATACGAATCCCTTTTTACCTGCAATACCTGTAATTGTATATTCAGGAACGCTGCAAGTTGTCTCAACAATCATTGTACCCTTATCTTCAGGTGCGTTAGTATTCTTGATATTGATTGGAATCCCCTCTTTTCTTACAGGGAATATAGCTGATTCATGGAGTACTGTAGCACCCATATATGAAAGCTCTCTTAATTCCTTATATGTAATAGTTGTAATAGGCTTAGGATTCTTTACTATTCTTGGATCTGCGGCAAGGAAACCAGAAACATCTGTCCAGTTTTCATATACATTAGCTTTTAAAGCTCTTGCGACAATTGAACCTGTAACATCTGAACCACCTCTTGAAAATGTCTTAACGCAGCCATTAGGCATTGCACCGTAAAATCCCGGAATAACTGCATTTTCAGTCTTGGCAAGTCTTTCTGAAAGAACTGTGTTAGTCTTTTCTGAATCAAATTCTCCATCCTTATCAAAGCAGATAACTGTTGCAGCATCTATAAATTCATAGCCAAGATAATTAGCCATAATTATACCATTTAAGTATTCACCTCTTGAAGCTGCATAATCCTTACCTGCAACTGCTTCAAACTGTTTTCTTATTGTATCAAACTGTTCATCAAGTGATAATTTAAGTCCAAGTCCCTTGATAATCTCATTATATCTTTCTTTGATAGCCTTTAACTGCTTATCAAAACTCTTGCCGGCCTCTGCCTCTGCATAACACTTATAGAGCATATCTGTAACCTTGGTATCATCAGAAAATCTCTTTCCCGGTGCTGATGGTACAACATATCTTCTGCTTTCATCAGCCCTTATAATATTACCGACCTTCTTAAACTGTTCTGCACTCGCAAGTGAGCTTCCGCCAAATTTTACTACTTTTACCATTTTCCATTTCCTCTCTGCATTTCTCTATTTTCTATATATGTAATTATTATATCCTTCCTGAAATATAACAACATACCTGCCACTTATTTATTATTCGAATAAATGATTAATTATTGTATGACCCTCAGCTATATAATTACCGCTTTCCTTAGCTTCCTTCTCATTATAATTCCATGTATGTGACTGCTTCTTAGTACTGTCATATAACATATATGGAACTGGGTCTGACACATGTGTTCTTATAGCAACAGGTGTAGGATGGTCAGGAAGAACTAACATTCTATAATCAACGCCTGCCTCTTCAAGTTTTTTAGTAACTCTTGCAATAATTCTCTTATCGAGATTTTCTATAGCCTGAACCTTTCTTTCATAGCTTCCCTGATGTCCCATCTCGTCAGGTGCTTCAAGATGGATATATGCAAAATCACATCCATCTTCCACAAGTGCAGTATATGCTGCATCTGCCTTGCCCTCATAATTAGTATCAAGACCGCCGTTAGCTCCCTCTACTTCAACCACCTTCATGTCTGCACCTACAGCAATTCCTTTAAGAAGGTCTACGGCTGATATCATGGCACCAGTATGTCCTGTTTTTTCAACAAATGGTGATAACATAGGACGCGTTCCTGCACCCCAGAACCATATTGAGTTGGCAGGATTAAGACCTTTTTTGATTCTTTCCTGATTGACAGGATGGTTGGCAAGTATATCGTAACTCTTCTTCATCATATCATACAGCGCCTTATCCTTAGGAAGATACTGTCCTATCTTCTGACCTAATACATCATGTGGCGGTGTAAGTTCAACTACTTCACCATTATCCCAGATTGTAAGATGTCTGTAGCTTGTACCAACATAGAACTTGTAAATATCATTTTCAAGCTCCTTTTTTACAGCTTCAAGAAGAACTGCTGCATCCTCTGTTGATATCTCACTCGAACTGTGGTCAATTATTGTCTTCTCTTCATATGGAAGGTCATCAGTTGATACCGTTACAATATTACATCTTAATGCCACATCTGTAGGCTTCATATCTACGCCAATACTTAATGCTTCTAATGGTGAACGTCCTGTATAATATTCTTTAGGGTCATAACCTAATACCGAAAGGTTGGCAGTATCACTTCCCGGTGCCATTCCATCGGGAATTGTGTGTACCATTCCTATCTCTGATAACTTTGAATATTTATCCATTGCCGGTGTATCTGCATATTCAAGTGGTGTCTTATTTCCAAGCTCAGGGATGTCATTGTCTGCCATACCATCTCCAAGAACTATTAAATACTTCATTTCCAATCCTCATTTCTGCACACTCTGATATTGTTGGGTGTCGAGTCTGCGAGTCCACTTATTGTATAGTATAATTTAACGATTCTGCTATATTATTGATTTAAAACCGCTCAGAGTATCAATTTAATCTGTATACTAGATTCTTGTCTTATCTATTCTTATTCTGTTGATAACTTCAACATTAGCTGCTGCGGCATTAAATGCCTTTTCTGTCATAAGTGATGTTACAAATCCAAATTCTCCGTCTATTCCATCAACTGTAACAACATCTATATCTCCAAATGCCTTTTCAACCTCTGAAAGGTCCTTATCTACGCTACCTTTAACTCTTACAAAGAAATATCTTTCCACATCCTCAACATTGCCAAGTTCAATCTTTTCTGAACTCCATACAGTCATTACATTTTTACCTTTATGCTTAACACAATCAACCACGTCCGCTACAACTGCACTGGCTGTTGGAAGCTTACCTGCTCCGGCTCCGAAAAACATTACATCACCTATAACATTTCCTTTGATATATATACCATTTAAAACATCGTTGACATTGTAGAGTGGATGTTCTTTTTCGATTAAAAATGGTGCTGTAATGGCATATACCTTATCATTAATCTTCTTACTTGTTGCAAGAAGCTTGACAACGCAGCCTATCTTTTCTGCATAAGCAAAATCCTCTGTAGAAATCTTAGTAATTCCCTCTGTGCATACATCCTCATAATTAACTGTTGAACCAAAAGCTAATGATGTAAGAATTGCTATCTTTCTACATGCATCATAACCCTCAACATCAGCCTCAGGATTACGTTCTGCATATCCTAACTGCTGTGCTTCCTTTAAGACTTCCTCATAAGAGCTTCCATCACGGCTCATCTTAGTCAGAATATAATTAGTTGTACCGTTCAGAATACCTGTTATCTGTGTAATCTCATCTGCTGTAAGGCACTGGTTTAACGGTCTTATAATAGGAATACCGCCACCAACCGATGCCTCAAACATAAAGTTAAGATTTCTTGATTTGGCCATTGCAAGTAACTCAGGTCCATGTGCCGCAACCAATGCCTTATTAGAAGTACATACGCTCTTACCTGCCTCAAGTGCTTTCTTTACAAATGTAAATGCCGGTTCAATGCCCCCCATAACCTCAACTACCACATCAATCTCAGGGTCATTAATAATAACATCCACATCGTGTACAATCTTCTCCTGAATAGGGTCGCCCGGAAAATCTCTTAAATCTAGAACACTCTTTATCTCGATATTCTCTCCAGCTCTCTTTTCAATAGAAGCATTGTTAGTCTGCAATACCTCAACAACACCAGAGCCTACCGTTCCATAACCTAATACTGCAATCTTTGCCATAATTTTCTCCATTCTGTTATTATAAATAAATATTTTCACACTATTCGCGGCTTAAAATCTTAAGATATCTTATTCCTTCAAGCTGCTCTATCTCTTCAATCATCTTGGATGAATCACCTGTCGTTGGTAAAATATCAACACTTAATGTAAGTGAAGCAACTCCATTTACAGGAATTGTCTGATGAATTGTAAGAATGTTAGCCTTAAACTTAGCGACCTTCTTTAATACGAGTGATAAAAGTCCCGGTTCATCATCCATTGATAATACAAATGTTATCGTCTTTCCTTTAACATTATCCCTGAATGGGAATATATCATCCTTATATTTATAATAGGAGCTTCTGCTTATACCAACCTTTTCTGTCGCATCTGCTATTGGTATTCCTTTAATCTCTATAAGTCTGTTGACCTCAGCGACCTTAAGAAGCACTTCCGGCAGAGCCTTTTGTTTTACAACATAATACTTTATATCGTTAGCCATAAAATCCTCCTGTCGCATACAATTGTATTTTACTGTTCGTGTAGCAAAGACACTTGTACATGACAGAAAGAATATTATCATAATATCAGCTATATTGCAACCTTTATATTGTATTTGTTAAAAACATTAATTGTACAGCTGCTAAATAACCACAATCTATAATCATTCTGTTAAACCAGAAAATATTTTTATACGGTCTGACACCACTGTTAAACAGATTTCCAAAAAAATATGGAATATATAATACATATTAAAATAAAAAAGAAATGTATTAAATTCCCAAGCTGATAGCAAATTATATGAAATCATATGTTATACATCATCCTAAAATTGTAATACATTTCTTTTATCTGTTATAATATTATAAATTATTTAATAATAATGTTTGCACATGCGATTAACCGTCAGCAAAATTATTCCCTTCCAAATACACTTGCAAGATATCTCATATCATTGACATGTTTTTCAGTAAGAGCACCCTTATTCATTCTCCACTTCCAGTTATTGCCAAGTGTAGACGGTGTATTGATTCTTGCCCAGTTACCAAGCTTAAGTATATCCTGAACTGCAAATATTACAAGACAGGCTACACTTGAATATGCCGCCCTGAATACATTATCTACCATCCTGTCTTTATTGCGGGTGTCAAGATACTCATATGCATAACTAAGCTCCCAATCGGGATGTTCTTCGAAATATCCCATAAGTGTCTCATTATCATGTGTTCCGCCATATACAACACAATCTCTTGTATAATTATATGGAAGATGCGGATTCATTCTGTCGCCGCCAAATGCAAATTCAAGCACCTTCATACCCGGATAATTATTTTCCTTTAAAAGTTCATCAACCTCTGGAAGAAATACTCCTAAATCCTCAGCAATTATCTGCTTATCTCCTATTGCCTCATTAATTACATCGGTAAGCTTCTTACCCGGACCTTTTCTATACACTCCACGTCTTGCATCTGGCATATCAGCAGGAATAGCATAATATTTTACTATTCCTATAAAATGATCTATTCTTATCACATCATATAACTGTGCAGACTTTTTCATACGCTGTCTCCACCATGTAAAGTCATCTGCTTCTATAGTCTCCCAGTCGTACAATGGATTGCCCCATTTCTGTCCAAGCTCTGAAAATGCATCAGGTGGGACTCCGGCTACATCGGTTGATTCAAGATTATCATCAAGCTGGAAATCTTTTGTATCAGCCCATACATCAGCACTGTCATACCCCATATATATAGGAATATCACCAATTATCTTAATTCCATTATCATTGGCATATTCCTTAAGAGCTGTCCACTGCTTATCAAATTCATACTGCACAAAAATCCAGAAATCTATATCATCCTTTAAAAGGTGTCTGTATTTATTAAGTCCGGCTTCTGTTCTGAATCTGATATCGTCATCCCATTCTGCCCATGACACACCCTTATAGTAATCCTTTAATGCCATAAAAAGTGCATAATCCGGCAGCCAGAACTCATTATCTGTTATAAATCTGTCATACTCATCTGCTTCATTATCATTATTTTTAAATCTGTCAAAAGCTATATGCAGTACTTCAAAACGAACCTTATACATCTTCTCATAGCTTACATAACTTTCATTGCCAAGATTAATATCCCTATTATCAGTATATCTTCCATTCAATGCATCATCCTCTGACACATTGACCGGAACATGACCGTCACCCCAGTCCCTGCATAAAAGCTCTGATTTGTTAAGCAGGCCTTCCTCTACAAGCATATCCAGATCAATAAAGTATGGATTACCCGCAAATGCCGAAAATGACTGATATGGACTATCTCCATATGTAGTCGGTCCAAGTGGCAGCACCTGCCAGTATTTATGATTGCATTTTTTTACAAAATCAACAAAATTATATGCTTCTGTGCCAAATGTTCCTATGCCATATGGCGAGGCAAGACTGCTTACAGGCATAAGTATTCCTGCACTTCTATCAAATGTTTTAGTTGTCCCCATACATTCTCCGTTCCGCCGCAAAACGGCAATATAGTATATTACATATTATTAATAATGCTTAATGAACTCCACCTGTATAGTATATAAGAATTACATAAAAATATAAACAGCATCTGTTATTGTTTTAACAAATCTGATATATTTCTAAAAAAATTGATATAACAATTCCCACTAATCTTTATTCCACAATAAAACATATTAGTTCTGTGCCATATCATCTGCAAGCTTCTTAACATTATTAGTTTCTTCATCTGTAAGAAGCTTATCTATATCAAGAAGAATCACAAGTCCTTCCTTAAGATTAGCAACCCTGTCAAGATATGCTGTTGCACTTGTCTTAACCATAGAAGGCATAGAAACAACCTTATCAGCAGGAAGATCATCTATCTCAAGTACTGCATCCACGCCTAATGCAAGTGCTACTCCATTAAATCTTACAATAATAAAATTCTCGCTTATGCCGCCTGATTCCATTCCAAACTTCTTCTTTAAATCATATACCGGAACTACCTCACCTCTTAAATTAATAATTCCATCAATATATGACGTTGAATTAGGTACAGGTACAATATTAATCTGTTTCTCAATCCCCTGTACCTTATTAATATCTACCCCAAACATCTCTTCATTTAACTTAAATATAACCGGCTTCATATAATCTGCCATATCAATCTCCTCCTATTCGTTCTATTTCTTATCTATGCTTAAATATGTAAGATATGCATTAATAAATGGATCTATATTACCATCCAGCACACTCTGCGCATTACCTACTTCTTTATTAGTTCTGTGATCTTTTACCATTGTATATGGCTGTAATACATAGCTTCGTATCTGATTGCCAAAATTAATATCCTTTACATCTCCTCTTATACCAGAGGTCTTTTCCGCATTTTCCTGCTGTTTTAAAAGATACAGCTTAGCCTTTAACATCTGCATTGCCTTATCTTTATTCTGATGCTGTGACCTTTCATTCTGGCATTGTACAACTATTCCTGTAGGAATATGTGTAATTCTTATCGCTGATGATGTCTTATTAATATGCTGTCCACCTGCACCACTCGCCCTGTAGGTATCTATCCTTAAATCATCATCATTAATCTCAATATCCACATCTTCTTCAATATCCGGCATAACATCACACGATACAAAGGAAGTCTGTCTCTTTCCTGCCGCATTAAATGGAGATATTCTTACAAGTCTGTGAACTCCATGCTCTGACTTTAAATGTCCGTATGCATTTTCACCTGATATCTCTATTGTAACTGACTTTATTCCTGCTTCTTCACCTTCAAGATAATCAATTGTCTGAACCTGATAACCTTTTCTTTCTGCCCATCTTGTATACATTCTGAACAACATCTGACACCAGTCGCAGCTTTCTGTTCCTCCGGCACCTGCATGTAATGTAAGAATGGCATTACATTTGTCATATTCGCCTGAAAGTATCGTATCTATTCTAAGACTTTCAAGTTTTTCCTCAAATGATGTAACCTCGCTTTCAATATCTGGAAGCAGGCTTGTATCATTCTCTTCCTCTGCCATCTCTATAAGCACCTTAACATCTTCAAGTGACTGTGTAAGCTCATCATATTTTTCAAATGCATCCTTAAGTCCCTTTAACTCCTTCATGGCTTTTTGTGACTTATCTGTATCATCCCAGAAACCCGGTGCTTCCATATCTGCTTCCAGTTCTTCAATTCTCTTTTTCTTATTATCAAGATCCAAAGCCTGTCTTATATTCTCAAGCGGCTTGTCATATCCTGCAAGCTTATATCTGTACTGATCTAATTCTACCAATGTCTAATCCCCTGACCTTAAAATTATTATTTTATGATAAATGGACAAGCTCTATAAAACCAACTACCATCTGGTAAATAACCGCCTGTCCATTCCATGTGTACTAAATAATGGTCTGTTAAATATAATATTAATATCTTTATATCCAGACAAACATAACCGGATAATTATTACAGCCAAATTCAGCAATTATTAATTTTTTGTTACCGTTCACACTAATCACAATTTCTGAACAGCTTTTGTTGTGTGCCTATGAACAGCAATCACTTCTATGCATGTCTTCCACAACAGTTTTTGTACTTCAATCCACTTCCGCATGGACATGGATCATTAGGATAAATCTTCTTTTCTGTTCTCTTAACAGGTCCCTTTACAGAAGGAGCATCATCCTTGTTAGTTCCTGTAGCCTTAGCTACCTGCTCTCTTTCAACTTTCTGTTCTACCTGAATATGCATAAGAAGTCTTACAGTATCTTCTGTAATTCCCCTTGTCATATCATCAAACATATCATATCCCATTACCTTATACTGTACAACCGGATCTCTTTGTCCATAAGCCTGAAGGCCAATACCCTGCTTAAGCTGGTCCATATCATCAATATGATCCATCCATTTACGGTCAATAACCTTAAGAAGAACTACACGCTCTATCTCTCTTATCTGTTCCGGCTCAGTAAATAAAGCTTCCTTGTCCTCATACATCTTAACAGCTTTTTCCTTGAGGTCATGTATAAGTTCATTTTTATTTCTGATATTCTCATTATATGTAATAGGTTCAAATGGAATTGTTGGAACTAAAAGCTCATTAATCTCGTTGTAATCCCATTCTTTACTGTCCTTATCTTCATTAATACATCTGTTGACCGTATTCTCAACAAAGTCTGTAATCATCTTGAGTACCGAATTACGCATGCTCTCGCCGTTAAGAACTCTTCTTCTCTCGGCATAGATAATCTCTCTTTGTTCATTCATAACCTGATCATATTCAAGAAGACGGCTTCTTATACCATAGTTATTAGTCTCTATCTTCTTCTGTGCTTTCTCAATGGCACTGCTAAGCATCTTATGTTCAATCTGTTCATGCTCGTCAACACCAAGAGTATTAAAGATATTCATTAATCTTTCCTGACCAAATAATCTCATCAGGTCATCTTCAAGTGATATATAAAATCTTGATTCACCAGGATCTCCCTGTCTTCCGGCACGGCCTCTTAACTGGTTATCAATTCGTCTCGATTCATGTCTTTCTGTACCGATTATCTTAAGACCGCCTGCTGCCCTTGCATCATCATCAAGCTTAATATCAGTTCCTCGGCCAGCCATATTAGTTGCAATGGTTACTGCACCATGCTTACCTGCCTGTGATACTATCTCTGCTTCAAGCTCATGATACTTGGCATTAAGTACGTTATGAGGTATTCCCTTCTTCTTAAGCATCTCACTTAAAAGCTCCGATGTATCAATTGTTATTGTACCCACAAGTACCGGCTGTCCCTTTTCATGTGATTCTATTACCGAATCAACAACCGCTTCAAACTTAGCCTTCTTAGTCTTATATACAGCATCATTCAAATCTTTTCTTGCTACCGGCTTATTAGTTGGTATCTCAACAACATCCATGTTATATATCTCACGGAATTCCTTCTCTTCTGTAAGAGCTGTACCTGTCATACCGGCTTTCTTTTCAAATTTATTAAAGAAATTCTGGAAAGTAATTGTCGCAAGAGTCTTACTCTCTCTTTTAACCTTAACATGTTCCTTAGCTTCAATAGCCTGATGGAGTCCGTCAGAGAATCTACGACCCGGCATTATACGTCCTGTAAATTCATCAACGATTAATACCTCATCATCCTTAACTACATAATCCTTATCCCTGAACATGAGATTATGTGCACGAAGCGCAAGTGTTACATTGTGCTGAATCTCAAGATTCTCAGGATCCGCATAATTATCAATATGGAAGAACTTCTCAACCTTATGGATACCCTGTTCAGTAAGATTAACAACCTTATCCTTCTCGTTAACAACGAAATCTCCGTCCTCTTCTATATCTTCCTGCATGATTGCCTGCATCTTAGTCATCTCGCCCTTATACTCACCACGTTCTAACTGTCTTGCAAGTACATCACATAATTCATAAAGCTTAGTTGACTTGCCACTCTGTCCTGAAATAATAAGAGGAGTTCTTGCCTCATCTATTAATACAGAATCAACCTCATCAATAATACAGTACTTAAGTTCTCTTAAAACAAGCTGTTCCTTGTATATTGCCATATTATCACGAAGATAATCGAAACCTAATTCATTATTAGTAACATATGTAATATCACATGCATATGCCTCTCTTCTTTCATCGTCCTTCATATCATGTAATACTATACCTACGCTAAGACCTAAGAAACGGTGAATCTGAGCCATCCACTCAGCATCTCGCTTAGCCAGGTAATCATTAACTGTTACTATAAGAACTCCCTCTTCTGTAAGTGCATTAAGATATGCCGGAAGTGTAGATACAAGTGTCTTACCCTCACCAGTCTTCATCTCTGCTATACGACCCTGATGTAGTACTATACCACCGATAATCTGAACTCTGTAATGTTCCATTCCAAGAACTCTCCTGCCGGCTTCTCTTACTACTGCGTATGCTTCTGGAAGAAGATCATCAAGTGTCTCACCCTTCTTTAATCTGTCCTTAAATTCTAAAGTCTTCCCCTGTAACTCTTCGTCACTTAATGCCACCATCGCATCACGATAGCTTTCAACTTTATCAGCTATAGGTTTAATTCTTTTTAATTCATGGTCACTATGTGTACCAAATAACTTCTGAACCAGTCCCATTCTATATCTCCTTAATAGCAAATTCTTTTTTGATTGTACCACTAAATATATTTTTAAGCAAGAAGTACAAAAATATAAAACCTTAAATAAAACTAAAAACCGCTCTAATGATTAAAAACCATTAGAGCGGCAGCTTAAATTAAATTATATTAAATTATATATAATTATTAATCAAGTTCAGGTTCAATAAGACCGTATGTATTGCCCTTTCTCTTATATACAACATTAACCTCTTCTGTCTCAGAATTAAAGAATACATAGAAATTATGTCCTAAAAGTTCCATCTGAACACATGCTTCTTCCGGATCCATTGGCTTAATTCCAAACTTCTTAGTTCTGATAATCTTAACTTCATCTTCATCTTCGTAATCTTTTTCTACGAATTCCTGGGCAAATGCTGCTGCATTCTGCTGCTTATGTACAATCTTATTCTTATATTTCTTTAACTGACGTTCAATAACCTCTTCTACAAGATCAATTGAAACATACATATCACTGCTTACCTGTTCACTTCTTATAATATTGCCCTTAACAGGTATAGTTACTTCTATCTTCTGTCTTTCTTTTTCCACACTAAGTGTAACATTAACTTCTGTCTCTGGAGCAAAGAATCTATCGAGCTTTCCTAACTTCTCCTCTACTGCTGACTTTAAACCTTCTGTTACATCAATATTTCTTCCTGTAATTATAAAACGCATGATGTTCAACTCCTTTTCGTGTATTATCATCGTGTTATTCATGTTGAACTACCTTCACATATATTAAAACTTATACATTCCCTGACATCTGTAATCCTAAGATACTTTATGATATATATTAACTTAATTAATCAGATTATATTAACTTGCATAAATATCTATTATAAACATCCATATAATATGTTCTGTAATATAGGAAATATTGTCTTTTATATTATCTGTTAATTGTTAACATATTACCGGTCTTTAATTAAATCCCACAGGTTATATTATTAATCCTTAAAACCTGAATTATAATCAATAAGTATTACTGCCGGATATTCATTAAATAACCCTGTCCATTATATCTCTTTAAATAATATCTTAGTTGATAAATTATCTAAATGTTAAGGAAACCTCCTTACTCAATAAAATTAATAATATATGAAGAATCACGATATGCTTCGGATTAAGATATTAATATAAATCTTCTCCTCTGCTGATATTGTTATTATAACATAATTTTAATTTTTAACAAGTATATTCACACAATTTCTATAATTTTATTTTTATTTTTCACTCAAATAACATACTGTCTGCTATATATGTCAAACAACAAATTTGTCAAGTATTTTACAGGGATTTCTTGCAGCTTTACGCAGATTTATTATAATTAAACAAAACATTTATTCTGTTTATTGATAAGAAATTCACAATATCTATCAACAGTATTTTTGTGGATAATGTGGATAATTCTGTGTATAAGTATTTTATCCGATAAAATGGTATTTCTTTATAGTGGATAACTTTTGAATAAAATGTAGAAGAGTGTCGATAATCTTTTTTTGTTCTTATACCTGTATACATCATTTAGTAAATATGCACAAATGCCATTTATTCAGTTTATATAAATGTACCACCTAAAAGTATAATATTTTCCACATTTTGAAATTATTATATCTGTAAAACATTTTTAAAATATTATATCTTGCGTATATCGTCTTTTCTACTTATTATATAATTATGCTGTAGGAATTAAAAAAATTGCAGAAATATATTATAATATCTGCTGTTCTTATGAAAGGATAATTCATAAATGCACTGGCTATTTGTACCGCAGGCGTCACAAAGCAGCCATTATCGCAGAACCAAATCTGACATTTGGTCTGCGATTCCTCCGGCATTAAAAAAGCCTGCGGAATGGAGATTAATATGGATTGTAATAGAAAAACCGTTGTTATAACCGGAGCTTCAAGAGGAATAGGACGCGCCGCTGCAATGCGTTTTGCTTCTTCACAATACAATGTGGTTATTAATTGTATACACAATGAAGACAAGCTTATAAAAGTCAGAGATTATCTGATATCAAAAGGTGCCGGATGTGTGGCATTTACAGGAGACATAAGTGATTATGATACTGCCAGGACTATGTTTGAACTTGCACATAATACATTTGGACCGACTGATATTCTCATTAATAATGCAGGAATATCTATCGTCGGACTTTTTCAGGAGCTTACAAGGCAGGAATGGGACAGAATATTTAATGTAAATACCGGCTCATTATACAACTGCTGCCACTTTGCCGTTCCTGACATGATTCATAATCATTGTGGCAAAATAATTAATATATCTTCCGTATGGGGTGTATGCGGCGCAAGCTGCGAGGTCGCTTATTCGGCTACAAAGGGAGCTGTCAATGCATTTACAAAGGCGCTTGCAAAGGAGCTTGCACCAAGTAATATACAGGTCAATGCCATTGCCTGTGGTGCAATAGATACAGATATGAATAAATTCTTAACTGAGGATGATATGAACAGCCTTATTGAAGAAATTCCTGCCGGACGGCTTGGAAGTGGGGAAGATGTTGCTAACCTTATATACAGGCTTGCGACAGAACACGACTACCTAACAGGTCAAGTTATACAGCTTGACGGCGGATGGATATAACATGCCAAAAGCCACAAACAGCCATAATATTCTATGACTGTTTGTGGCTCTAATTCCTATATAGTTGAACCTATATACCCAGTATAACATTTTTATATCTCATCATAATTATAAAACATACGATTTATCAACAGTTATATTGGCATAGCAGTTACTCTTTATTTCAAATATTCCATCTCTTATCTTTTTCTTTAATACCTCATCAGGTATCGGATATCCAAATGGAACGACAATATCAAATATAATATTAGTCCTCTGTGGATTCCTGCTCACCCTGAAATCATGCATACTTATAGACGGGTCGATGCTGTCTATAACATTTTGGGATACTGTTTTTAATTCATTGACCATCTCATCATCAGTTACAACCGGATCCATATGTATGGTTATCCAGCAGTTTAATCTCTGTGCCACTCTGTTTTCAGCCAGATCCACAATATCATGTGCACTCATAATATCCATATCATAAGGCACTTCTGCATGAACTGTTACAAATACCCTTCCCGGTCCATAATCATGTACAATCATATCATGCAGACCTAAAATTTTGTCATCTTCAAGAATACAATGTGCTACTGCATCGACAAATTCTTTTTCAGGTGGTTTGCCAAGCAGTGGCTGAATTGTATCATTTGCCGCATCAATACCTGCTAAAAATACGAATATTGCCACAACCGCACCTGCATATCCATCTATATTATAACCTGAAAATGATGATATAAATAACGATACAAGAACAACTCCTGTTGCTATGCAGTCTGACATGCTGTCGGTAGCTGTTGCTTTCATAGCTGCTGATGATATCTTCTTTCCAAGTACTGTATTAAAAAATGCCATCCACATTTTGACACAGATGGAACCTATAAGTATTATTACCGACAACAGGCTGAATTCCATAGCCTCAGGATGTAATATTTTTTCAAATGAGCTTTTGAATAATTCCACAGCCATTATCACAATAACAAATGAAACGACAAGACCCGACAGATATTCCATCCTGCCATGCCCGTAAGGGTGTTCGACATCTGGTTGTTTGCCTGCAAGCTTAAAACCAATAAGTGTAATAACTGATGAACCGGCGTCCGACAAGTTGTTAAATGCATCCGCAGATATAGATACAGCGCCTGTTATTATTCCTGCTACAAACTTAAATGCAAATAAAAAAACATTACATATAATTCCTACTATCCCTGCAAATATCCCATAATTCTGACGCACAATAGGATTATCCACATCGTCACTATCCTTTATAAACGTCTTTACAAGAAAATTAATCACAAATATCTTCCTCCTTATATCAATTCCATCACTTTTATTTGTAAAATCTTCACTGGAATTGTATACCTAAAATTCAGGTCGTCCTATTACTATACTATATCATGGATATATAATCAATATATTAGATATAACTAACTTTGCTTAGTCACTACTAGTGCATCAAATAATTTTTAAAATCCTTATACTATATATTTACGCACTCATTTCATAAATGGTATACTATAGACGAAAATAATATAATGATACTCTGTTGCTATCTAAAATTATAATATAGTTAATAATTTTAATGCGTAAATTTTTACCAAAGATTATATATACTATTTGAAACTACATAATTTTAATATATATAGAAATGAGGTTTACTATGAACAATTTATTTTTAACTGACACACCTGAAAATCTTGGCATTTCTTCTGAATGGCTGAGCAACTTCCTTGAAAGCTTAAACAGGCAGGAGCTTCCACTACACAGCGCTATTATAATGCGCCATGACCGCATATGCATGGAATGCTACTATAAGCCCTATACAAAAGATACACTCCATAGAATGTTCTCGATTACAAAAAGTTTCGTATCTATTGCCATTGGATTTCTTGAAGAAGAAAAAAAGCTCTCGCTCGATGACCATATTGTCGATTATTTTGAAGAAAAACTTCCAAAAGACGGAGCTTATGAATATACTAAAATGCTTACCATACGTCAGATGCTTGCAATGACTACATGTCACGACAAGACCACATATAAGGCATCCGGTGTCACCGACTGGGTCGGTTCATTTTTTACTGTTAAACCTACTCATGTTCCGGGAACTAATTTTTCTTATGATACGTCATCCACCCACGTTCTCGGTGCTCTGGTCGAAAAATTAAGTGGAATGGAGCTTTTAGATTACCTTCGTGTCAAATTCCTTGACGAGATTGGCTTTTCAAAGGAGGCATATATTTTAAAAGACCCTTGTGGTGTTTCAATGGGCGGTTCAGGTCTTTGTGCAACCCCATATGACATCTTAAAGGTTATGTATGTAATAGCAAATAATGGCTGCTATAATGGGAAACAGCTTCTTCCAAAGGCTTATATTAAAGCTGCTACAACCAAACATAGTGACCCATATGGAAAACAGGGCACTCTTGAAGAAATTCAAGGCTATGGATATCAGATATGGATGACAAGACATAACGGCTATGCATTATTTGGAATGGGCGGACAGCTTGCCCTCTATGTTCCGGATAAAGATATATTTATGGTAACTACATGTGATGCACAGGGTCGTCAGGGCGGCGTACAGCTTATATATGAAGCTTTCTGGAATGAGATTTATTCAAAAATTGAATCTGAAAATATTCCTGCCAATGAGACTGCCTATAAAAAGCTTACTGATTACTGTAACTCTCTTCATATATTTCATATGCCCGGAAAAATATCTTCTCCGGTTATAAATACTGTCAACGATAAGCTATATAACTGCGACGATAACTGCTGTGAGGTTAAAAATGTCAGTGTACATTTTGATAATGACACATCAGACAATACTAAATCAAAAGGAACATTTTCTTATGAAAATGCTACCGGAAAACATACTATTGAATTTGGAACCGGCTATAATATTATACAGCAGTTTCCTGATTATAACTTAAAATGTGCCATATCCGGCGCATGGAGAATGGATTCTTATTTTCTTATCAAAGTGCAGATAATTGATTCTGCGATTGGTAACATATTCATAGGTCTTAACTTTAAAGATAATTACATAACTGTAATGTTCAGAAAGATAGAAGAGAGTCTGTTTAATGAATATAATGGTGTATTTTCAGGCAAATTGTGATTTGTTGACCATTTGTTGAAATGCGGGGTGTAGTGGGGAAGTGACGGATTGTATTGGGAATTTTAAAACGATGGATGAGTGCTAAGAAACTCTATAGATGAGCATTTAATGTACGGATACCGTCCGGGTCGTGCCAAATGCGGCGTCCTGCCGCTTGGCACTCGATTGTGCGTCCTGCACAATCGCCCCTAGGTAGTGTATGCTCATCTAAGAGTTTCTAAGCACTCACCATATGTTTTAAAATTCCCAATACAATCCGCCACTTCCTCGCTACATTTCAAAAGCCTCTGCGCTTGGGGTGACGACCGGGACGTTATGCATCTCTTTTTAAAAGCCTGTATTAATACTCTCAGGATATAACATGACAATTATCTCAAAACAGTTATTTTCACTCTTAATCCTTACATCTCCATCATATTTTTCAGCTATCCTTTTAACACTTAATAAACCTATCCCATGATTTTTATCATCCTGCCTGGTCGTTAAAAGTTCTCCCTTATCCCCTTCAATAAGCCTGCCTTCAAAACGATTTGAGAATTTAATATAAAATATATCTTTATTGTATTTTGCTTCTACTGTTATCCTTCTTTCTGCCTCATCAAGTTCTTTTACAGCCCTTATTGAATTATCAAAAAGATTGCCAGCAAGTGCTGCCATATCTGTTGGTTCAATATTAATATTTTCCGGAATAATTATCTTAATATCCGTTTCAATTCCAAGCTTTTTACATTGTTCAAGCTTCTTATTAATTATCGCATCAAATTCAAAATTTCCTGTATCATAGACTACGGGATAATCATTGTCTGTTTCCTCATCCTGTGACATATGTGCATTTAAACCATCAAGATATTCTTTCATCTTATTATATTCTCCCTGATTATAAAGCCCTATAAGGACACTTATGTGATTTTTTAAATCATGTCCTAACGTTTTTACATTATCACTATCATTTCTCAATGTTTCAAGCTGCTGCCTGTATGATGTATTCTGCTGTATTAAACTTTCATTTTCCTGTTTTAAATGCCTGATTTCAATTAGTTTTGGCAGACTGAATATTACAAGTGTTATAAAGTATGACGCAATATATATCTGCCATAATAATACACTTGCAGGAGTAACGCTGTTAATTATTCCAAAAATCAATGACGGAACAGACCACATTATCAGCACTGCCTTTACACACTCTTTTAATACAAGCTCATAACTGCTGCAAAGTATAAATATACCAATGCCTGTCATTATACATAAAAGACTCATGTTATAACCTGTTATCATTACATTTAATACAAACATAACAAATATTATATCTGTTATGACAGCCCTGAATATCCCCTGATTCTTTTTACCCAGAAGCATTTTAAGTCCCACATTAGTTACATAACAGCCAAATATTGCTGATATTATATATATAACATTTAAAATAGCGTCGACAAACATCTGTCCCTTACTTCATCCCTTCTGTTCCTGCTTATAGGAAGCTCTTCTCCATTTAACATGATAAGCACATTGTTGTGAAAACTCTGTACCTGATTAAGATTAACAAGATATGAGCGGTGTATAAATACAAAATCATCCGCACACAGTCTGTTATATACCTCTTCTATACCGCCATAAAATTCAAAGGTTTCTTGCTCCGTATGTACATATATCTTTCTTTTTATGACTTCAAAATATATGATATTTCTTATCTGTATTCTATATACAATTCCTTTATTATTAAATGAAAATGTTCTGCTTCCATTACTTATACAGCTATATGCCTTTTTCATAACCTCTAATACTTCCTGGGATTTTACAGGCTTAATCAGAAAATCCATCGGCTGTAATTTAAAAAGCTTCATAGCATAACGGCTCTCAGAGGATACATAGACAAGCTGTGTAACATTGTCTTCAAGCTTATTTCTTATAAGCCTTCCAACATCTATCCCATCAATCTCAGGCATCATAATATCCATAAATATAATATCAAACTGTTTTCCATCCAAAAGCTCCTTACACAGCGTCTTTGCCTTGACATATTCTTTTATTTCTATCTCCTCATTAAAGAACTTTTCAGTTCCATATATCTCATATTTTAACTCATCTATAAAGCTCTGTTCATCATCACAGATTGCTATATTAATCAAGCCGTTACCTCATTTCTGTATTAAATTCATACTAATGATATTTATTAATCGAGTATATTCTTCCGTCTCATTATAAATATATCCGCAATCACACATACAATAATTAATATAATATCATAAAATACTATACTTTTCACATCAAATCCGCCATCCATAAAATATGAAAATCTCTGAACCATACAGCCGCCTGCCGGCAGCCACATCGTCTTATAAAATACAGAAAAAATATATATTCCGATTGAAACCACAAACGCTGCAATCTCATTTACTGCAAGTGAAATCATAATCTGTATCTGTGCAACAGCAATTGCACTAAGACATGGAAGCATTACCATAATTAAAATCACATTAAATCCGGTTATATTAAGGTCTGCCCTGTCTATTCCCATAATACTTTTACAGGTCTGTATACCAAGTGTAACTTCTTTATTGCTAAAAATCCAACCTGTAAAGGCAGTTATTATATATACGAAGGCTATAGCTAACATGTTACATATAAGCTTGCTTAATATCCACGCCGGGCGTGATTTTGTCCGTACAATTGTTGTATAATTTCCATTTTTAAATAAAAACTTACCTGTCATAAAAGACAAAATAACTGCCATTCCTATAAACATCACAGGAATTTCGATTTTTGTATTGCTGTTTAACTCACGCTTTGTAATCTTATCCATTCCCCTGAACATATAGAGCTGATAATCTGCTATTCCTGCCCCCTTATAATTATCATATTCCGAGAAATCAATATCAGAATAAGCATCTTTTAGCTCTTGTCTGCTCTCAATAAACTTCATATTTTCATAATTATTATGCACTTTACCTTTAAAGTACATACAGCCTATAACAGCAAGCACAACAGTAAATATAAACATAAGGTAATTACATCTGATTGTATTTTTAAAATCATATTTAAAAAGTCTAATATATCTTTTCACACTACTCCCCATTTCCACATACGCATTTTATATAAAGTTTTTCTTTCTGGTAATTATTCCTGATATTACAAACATTACCACTATTATAACTAACTGGCAGGTTAATACATGTACTAACCTGTCAGGATATATAAGCTCTCTGTAATACTCATGCTCAAAAAGCTTAATACCCGTAAAATCACACAGCTTATATACCCATGCTATTCCGAGTTTTCTTATAAATGCAAGCGGCATACATATGCAGAATGTCACAAGAACACCAATATATTTTTTATTAAATATCCACCATAATATATTAGTAAAAGTCACAAATATAAATACCCACAATGAATTGATTACTACTGCCGCAATCACAGCCGGTATAAATCTGAAATTATCAGCGATTGAAGGATTCCACACATCGGCTGCAATATACAGATACGAACACTGTATAACCTGCCCGTCACGCTCTATGTATTCTGGCCATGATAATCTGCCATTTAGCATATATGCCATGCAAAATGATATAAGCATTGATATTATTATAGTAACAATACTTAATACCAAAAGCAGTCTCTCCTGCCTGAGCCACAGCTTAAAACGGCTGTTCATTCTTACTATACATATATTCCTTGATATTTCATCATGCATTGCTCCCCATATACTAATCATAATTATTGGAAAGAAGCCGATTATCAGCATTTTATATACACCCCATACAAATATTCCATCATAGGCACAGCTATCAATTCCATTACCATGTATTCCTTCACGGTTAAACATAAATAAATCGACTGCAATTACAGATATAATAACAAATGCAAAATATATATTAAGTCTTTTCTTATCAATAAGCATATCTACTCCATTTCTATTGATATCCATCTTATATAAAATCCTACTGCTCATTTTTTAGCAGAAGCACTATTTGTAAAAGTTCTTCCCTGGTAAAAAAAATCTTGCAAGAATCTCTATAAGTGTTATCACCATTATAAATATCAGGACATCCTCAATAATTCTTTGTGAATTTAAAAGCTCTGAATAATACATGCCCCCCTCCGGCTTGTAATGATACAGATTATTATATTTTGTCATTCTTGATGGAATAACCCCCATTATAATTACTGATAACACTGATATTATCTGGTTATCTGTTATCCAGTATATAAACTGTGCAAGCAATAATTTTATAAATAAATCCGTTGTATTTATAAATATTGACATTATAAGCATTAATAAAATATTAGTATCAGGGACATTCATTCCCAGCAGCATAAATTCCCCTCTAATTATGCTGTAATATGAAACAAGCTGTGTGTTTCCCGTCTTAATTAATACTGTAACTGCTGATATAAACATCATAATCAGAACAGACGTTAATGCTATCATAAATGCACGTATCATTCCCCTATTCCAAAGCTTAAGTCTGTCTGTCATATGAGTTATATATACCGGAGTAAAATCTTGCCGCATATTATATAATATTCCATAAATAAGCACCAGCGGAACAACCATAGACCTTACAAAACCTGAAGCTGAATATACAAAGACACCGTCCCATATACCCGCTTCAAAGCCATTCATATATGCCGTCCTTACCCATGAAAGGTTCTGAAATACACACAAAACAGCAATAATTATATACATAATCTGATAAACATACCTTTTTTTCATACGCTACTCCTCATTCCGCAGGCATTTCTAATGCCGGAGGAATCGCGGGCCAAATATCAGATTTGGCTCTGCGATAAAGGCTACTTTGTGACGCCTGCGGCACAAATAGCCGTGTGACAAAATCAGCACATCAGTGTGATTTTTCACACTACTCCTGACGTCCAATAAGCTTGCCTTCGGACATTATATATATTTCATCAGAAAGATAATTAAGCTCGTCTGCATCATGGCATGCCAGAATTATTAATGCTCCCCTTTCCTTATTTTCCTGTAAGATTGTTCTTACAACCTCTTTTCCTGCCTCATCAAGAGCATTTACCGGTTCATCTAATATAATAAGGTCAGGCTCTTCCATAATTGCACATGCTATTCCTAACTTCTGCTTCATACCTAATGAGTATTTCTTAAATGTTCTTTTATCATCAGGGTCTAATCCCACCTTCTTTATGGCATCCCTTATCTTGTCATCGCCTATTTTTTTCTGTATATCTGCTATCATCTTAAGGTTTTTAAAACCTGTATAGCTGTTAATAAATGCCGGATATTCTATTAGAAGTCCTATACTTGACGGAAATGATATATCCTTTCCTATTGCCTGTCCATCAATCTTTACACAGCCGCTCGTCGGAAGTATCAGCCCGCTTATCGCTCTCATAAGCATTGTCTTACCACAGCCGTTATGTCCCCTTAAACCATATACCTTACCACTCTCCATATTAAGTGAAATGTCACTTAATACTGTTGCGCCTTTAATTGTCTTTGTATAATTTTCTATTTCTACTCTCATATCCAATACCCTCTAAATACATTTATTTACTGTCAATTGTTATATTCATCTTCTGATAATTACCCATTTTAAAGTTTTCTATTGCGCATTTTGTATATTTTATTTTTGAAATATATGCACACTTTACTTCTGCTTTTTCATGCGGCTTAATATCAACTGTTGCCATTTTACCATCTGTATTGCCATTTAGTACGGATGAATAATATATATGCTTGGAAAATGCATTTGAATATATGCCGTCTGTAAGTGATATTCCTGTTGTCATATTAAATTTCTGATCTTCCTGTGTAGTATTTTCCACTTCAGCATCAAGCACAATTATGTAATAATCATCATCCGGCTGCTTAGAGGCAAACGCATAATTTTTATGTTCTTCAATAAATTTTTCTTCACTTACAATATTATTTTCTTCAAGATATTCTGCCCACTCAGAACTGCTATACTGCTTACAGCTTTTCACATAAATATTATTAGTATCATTTTTAATGCCTTCTGACCGGCTCACAATATTAATCTTTGTCGATGGAAATATACCTGAATTGATATATATAATTCTTCCTGTTACAAGTACAGCAATTATAAATATAGCCACCACTGCAATTATATTTTTTATATTTTTACTTCTCCCCCAAATATTATTATCTACATTCCCCATAATTAAATCACATCCTTCTTTGACCTTATTAAAAAGCTTAATGCCGCCGCTGTTAATATTATAAGCTGTATTACAATTGCCACTACTCCGTCTTTATAAAAATATGTAAGCTTAGATGCCCATAAAAGTGAACTGTGTCCCATATTTGTACAATAAGTAAATATTACATGTAATGAAAAATACATAATAAATGGTACTAACAGAATTACAAATATGTTATCTACAAAGTATACAAAAGTCATGCATAGACAATTAAACAGTCCTGCCACTATAAATGAAAACGCAAAATAAATGATAAGATATATTACCGGATGTGTATAAAATAAATCAGCAAATACGTTTTCAGTTCCTACAGGAAAATAATGTGTCGAATATATCGGTGTTCCCCACGGAAGCACACACATGCACATTAACAGATTAAAAAATACAGGCACTACAGCCACGGTTCCCCCACTTACGAATGCTGTAATAAGCTTTGCAAGATAATAGCTGCTCTTCTTAACCCTTGCTGTTATCTGATTGACCAGACCGCTCTTTACATCTGTTAAATATGTAGCTCCATAAGGAATAGCTGCGAGTACCGGAACAATTACGGCAAACAGATATGAAAATACATTATTTGCCGCCTTAGTTCCCATCCATATATACAGCGACACGTCCATAAGATTGATTTTGGAAGTTGCCATAACTCCATAATCTGTGCCGTTAAGATATTCATAATCCCACAGCTTTGCTATATCCATTGCGTTAGACGTAAAAAATACCCCTGCTGCCATAATGCAGCCTGCAAGCAGCACGCAGTAAAATAATTTATTGCAGAACGCTCTCCTTAACTCTATTTTTAAAATTGATTTCACTTTATCAGCTCCTTTTTATATATTATTCCGTAACTCTATTTTCGGGATATAGATAAATAACAAACGCATATGGCATATAATTAACACTTCCATTCATTCTCTGCTTCATATATCCTTCACATCCATAGGCAAGATTACCTGCTCCAATCCAGTCCTCATCAACCTTATAATATTCATAATATGTTATGGCTTCTTTAGGTGGTAATTCAACAAGTGTTGTTGCACCATCGCCCTCCTCACATGGTAATACTCCTATCGTATCAATTACTCCATTCTTAGGGTCATCATTCGGTCCTTTATAACGTTTATAAAATGTATAGTCACTGTTATACTCAACCTCCATATAATGATCATCAGGAAAATTATTTTCATATGAATGATTTTCTCTTCTTAACCCGATAAGATAACTTGGCACTTCAAAATACACATTTTTATCTGACGTATTTCTTGCCTCAACCGTTAATTTAATACAGGTCTTTCCATCTTCAACTACTTCACCTTTATATGTATCAAGTACTTCCATGTTTTTTACATTAACCACCGGATAAATTGTCTCTGATTTATATTCATATCTGTTTTCCCACTGCTGTGACGGGTCACACAAGCCATGTCGGAAACCCTCAATCATAAACCTAACATCCTCATCTATATTTTTCACAAAGTACTTTTCAAATAACTCCCGTTTCATATTGTCCTTATAATACTTAAATATCTCATTTAATTCCTTCTCATCATCCCCCTGTGCATCAAGCACCTCCTGCGGTACTGTACTCTCCTGCTGTGGCTGTGCTTTTTCAACCTTGCCTTTATTTTTTATTTCATATACTGCAAAAATTGAAAATGATATGACCATAAGCATTATCAGTGATATGTTTATTATTTTCTTTTTTGTAATCTTCATGTTAATTTACCTTCTACCTGATTGTGATGTATTATATCTACTCTACATCTGGAAACAGCATTATTCTGAATGACCTTGTGCAATAATCGACACTTCCATTCATTCTTTCTCTTGTTAATCCATCATCGCCATATGCAAGTTTTCCGGTATCTATCCATTCTTTAGGAATCTTATAATATTCATAATATGTTTTACTTGAATTAGCTGCCAATAAAAATTTAGGTCCTGGCACCTCATCCGGTGTCTCTTCGTAAGGAAATGCTCCTATCAAATTATTATTTTCATCATAATATGCTTTATAAAATATATATTCATCCTTATCTTTAAAATCTCTATAATGATTTTTTTCCGTTGATTGTTCTGAATACGTATAATTGTCTTTAATAATTCCTACCGGCATATAATATATAACATATATTGCGTCTTTATCTGAATCATTTGTCACCGTAACCGATAATCTTATACATGTCATTTCTTCATCTTCAATTGTTTCTCCCTTAAATTCATCCATAAAATCTACTTTATCCACTCTTATTAATGGATAATATTTATACGAAGGATTATCGTATATTTTTTCGCCTTTATCATTAACTGTATATCCTCCACTACTTTTTGAAACATCACTATATCTTATGTTTTCCCCTATATTCTTAACAAAAAACTTTTCAAATAATTCTTTCTTTAAATTATCATTATAATATTTAAGTATACTATCAAGCTCCTTCTCATCATCCCCCTGTGCATCAAGCACCTCCTGTGGCACTGTACTCTCCTGCTGTAGCTGTGCTTTTTCAACTTTTCCTTTATTTTTTATCTCATATACTGCAAAAATTGAAAATGATATGACCATAAGCATTATCAGTGATATGTTTATTATTTTCTTTTTTGTAATCTTCATGTTAGTTCACCTTTTACCTGATTATGATGTATTATATCTATTCTGCATTTGGAAACAGCATTATTCTGAATGACCTTGCTGAATATCTTACAGAACCATTTGATTTTTCTCTTACAAGTCCATCTTCTCCATATGCCAGTTTTTCTGAACCAATCCAATCTTTATCAATTACAAAATAATCATAATATGTCCTTATCGAATTTGCCGGAATCAGAAATAAACTGCCTTTGTTATCTTCTGGAACCTCACCTTCATCATATGGAAACAGCTCTATTTCCTTTGAATTATCATCGTATACAGATTTAAAAAACGTATAATCCTGCTCCAAATTATATGCTTTATAATGCATATTGCTATCTGCCACAGTTTCAAAACAATAATTGTCCTTTATAATTCCTAACATTTTACCATCATATTCATAATAAATATCTTCATTTGTTGTATTTTTAATTTCAACTGTTAACTTAATACATTTTTTATCATCGTCAAGAGCTTCTCCCTTATAATCATTATATATATCTATTCTTTGCACATTTATAACCGGATATATTGTTCTACTTGGATATTTGTATATTTTTTTACCTTTTTCATCTACTGATATTAAACCATATGAAAAACTTGTATTTCTGTATTTTAAATCCTGACCTATATTTTTCACAAAGAACTTTTTATATATATCCTTAGAAAAATCACTTGAATAATACTTAAGGATTGTTTCTAACTGCTCATCATCATTACCTGCTGCCTTTATCGTTGCATCCGACACTGTCATATCCTGCTGTGGTAGCGCATTTTCAACTTTTCCTTTATTCCTTATCTCTATTGTAATAAATATACAAAGGGATAGAAGCATTAATAATATCAATCCCTTATCTATAATTTTATTATTAAAAATCTTATATTTCACGCATCTATCTCCTATCCCTTCATATTATGGTGTTTAGCTTAAAATTTCATTCTTCTTATAAATCTGTATGAAAATGTCCTTCTACTCTACTAAATGTATCTGTTGTATCTCTTCCATACAATCCGCCATAGCCATAGCCATTCTCAACTACGAGGTTATAAACAAAAACCTCTGAATCGTATGGAGAAACATAATATGACCTTCCTCCTGAACAATCAGCAAAATCGTCATACGAAATTCCATATGAATCTCTGCCTATTGCACTTATTTCTATACAATCTCCATAACCAAGTTCTCCATCTGGTCTGATATAAATATATGAAGTTGTATATTTATCGTAGCATGTCGTAACATCCCATGTCTGACCATCAGCCGCATGAACTTCCAAATAAAAATGATGCTCATCTGTTTCTGGACAATTTGCCTTCGTCATAGTCCCAACAGAAAATACCATCATAGCTGATAACACCCCTGTCGCAATCTTTCCTATTAATTTTTTCGTTTTGTACATAAAATACCTTCTCCTTATTTTATAATTTCTGCATTGCCAAACATCTTAACCTGATTGTACAATAAAAAACGTCAAAAATTTTCAAAATGTTCCGAAATGCACTCTGGATGTTCCAAAATGCAAGTTTGTGAATTAATTAACGAAAAATCCCTGAAATCACACATCTAAGTCATACATTTTTATATGACACTGACATATAATTTCAGGGAAATTCGTGTTAATTTATTTATATAATATCATAGTTTGTGGTTTTGTTAACAACGTCTTTATAAGCTGATATTAAAAATCTGCTTAAGCCTGTTCTCATACGAATGATACTTTTTTACAAGCTCATGTCCATTATGTGCTATCTGACATCTTTCATCCTCATGATTAAGATAATATTCTGCCTTTTCAAGCATATCCTGTACACTCTCATAATATACCAGATGCTTTCCATTTTCAAAATAAGCCGGAAGCTCCGCCTGAAAATTAGTAAGCATAAAGCCGCCCGCACCGAGTACGTCCCACACTCTTAATGGTATACCTGTTCTGATATTCCTTATTGTAAAGTTCATATTAACCTTAGAGCGGTTAAATACCTTTGGCATATCTTTTTCATAATTGACACTTCCTATTACATCTACGCCTATCAGCGCATCACTTGACTTATCCGTATAAAGGCTTACATTGCATCTTGTGGCGAGCTTATTAAGACAGGTAATTCTTTCAAATTGCGCCATCTTATATCCTAGAAATGTAGATGAAAATACGAGCTTTATATCTGAAAATGAACGTTCATCTTTCTTAAAATCTATAATCTGACCTAACTGCTCTAATATATCCACTGTCAGCATCCTGTCAAATATATTCTCTCCAAACCAGTCAAGCTGTGCTGTCATGGCAGCATCAAAATACCCCTTAAGATAGTCAGACAGCTTATCTTTTATGCCATCATAGGAATTCTTATGATACAGTCCTCCAACAAAAGACACATCCGCATTATATCTTATAAGCTCATCCTCACCGGCATTATCAAGCAGCTCATCCAGCCTTTTTGTATTGACTGCCAGCGGCATGTGATATACATGCTTAACACCAAGCTGCTTAAAATATACATATGAAAACTTGTCAAATATAAATATATAATTACATTCATTAAAAACTGACTCATGAAACATGGCTATAAGCGGACTATCCACGGTCCATGAAATATATTTTTTATGAATCTTCTCACATATATCCGATACGCGCGGAAAAAAATTTACAGAAAATATAAAGTCATATTCCATAAATACATCTATAAGCTGTCTGGAATAATATTCTTTTTTTGATTCTTCAGGCTCTTCATAAATATCTGCCCGATAGCCAAGATTATTCATGGCACTCTGTATATCCTTCTGGTTAAATACATTCCATCTGTATATAAGAACCTTCTTCATATCTTCTCCATTTCCACTATATAAAGCCCCTACTTTGCTGTTTCTTCTTTAAAATCCTTATCAAATATTTCTTTATTAAATGCACCCTCAAGCTTTGCAATAATTGTAGTACATACTGCATCTCCAGTGATATTGACTGCTGTACGAAGCATGTCAAGGATTCTGTCGATACCCATAATAAGTGCAATTCCCTCTGTTGGAAGACCTACTGATGAAAGTACCATGGAAAGTGTTACAAGTCCGACACTAGGTACACCTGCCGTACCGATTGAGGCTATTGTAGCAGTGGCTATAACTGTAAGAATTGCCGATGGTGTAAGAGTCATTCCATATGCCTGTGCTATAAATATAACTGCAACACCCTGCATGATAGATGTACCATCCATATTAATTGTAGCGCCAAGCGGTATTGTAAATGATGATATTCTCTTAGAAACACCAATTTTCTTACTTAATGTATCTACTGACATTGGTATCGTAGCATTTGATGTCGATGTTGAAAAAGCAAATGCCATAACCGGGAAGAACTTCTTTATAAACTTAAATGGATTAAGTCTTGTAAATATAAATAATAATATCTGGTATACACCAAAGCACTGTAATGCAAGTGCAAGTATTACACTAATCATATATTTTAACATTGGTACAAATGCATCAAATCCGATTCCTGCAAATGTCTTTGCTATAAGACAGAATACACCGATTGGAGCTGCTTTCATAATAGCCATTGTCATTTCCATCATAACATCATTAAACTGGCTGAAAAAGTTAGCCACTGTAGATGCTTTATTCCCAAGCTTGGCAAGCATGATACCAACAAATAATGCAAATACGATAACCGGTAACATATCACCGGTTGCAAGTGATTCAAATATATTCTTTGGTATAATATTTAACAATGTTTCAGCAAAATTAATTGAAGCTGTAGCTGATGTTGTTGTACCCTCTGTAACTGTAATATCCATTCCGACACCGGGATTGATAAGTGATGCAACTCCAAGTGCAAGACTTATTGCAAGTGCTGTTGTAAGAATATAGAAAATTATAGTCTTGATACCCACCTTTCCAAGTGTCTTGGTATCACCAATTGCCATACTTCCACATACAAGTGAACAGAATACAAGCGGAACTACAAGCATCTGCATAAGTCTTATAAATCCATTACCAAGAACATATAATATTCCATTCATCAGTATATCATTCTTAAATGAACTGTCCGGCATAAAATAATGTATAAGCACACCCGCAACTGCACCTGTAAGTAATGCTATAAATATCTTAGTAGACAACCCCAACTTCTTTTTTTCTTTTACCATCTTTTCCTTATTCTCATTTTCCATTCATTAATCCTCCATATATTTGTTATTTAGATAATAAGTACTCTTTAAGTGCCGCTTTCCATTCAATTGGCTCTTCCATGCCTGATATTCTAAGCATCATATTATCAAGTGCTGAATACTTCTTAGGCACACCCTGTTTTTCATTAACCGGTATAAGCTCTAATTCGTTCTCTTTACCAAGAATCTTAAGAATCTCTTTTGCATATTCATATCTGCTGCATGGACCACCTGTACATACAGCATGATATAATCCAAAATGATCATTATCTATAAATTGTGCAATCACCTTTGCAATCTCTTTTGCACTTGTAGGAACGGCAAAATCATTGTCTGCAACCTCCATAGGCTTACCACTTCCTATATTTTCAATGACTTTATCAAGGAAATTACCCTTAATTCCATACAGCCATGAACTTCTTATAATCGCATATCTTGTCATAAGCTTCTCGACCATAAGCTCACCTGCAAACTTAGACTTACCATATATATTGCCAGGATTGACACTGTCAAATTCATTATAAGGTCTGTCAGATGACACACTGAATACGTCATCTGTAGATATCTGTATAAGCTTCGCCTGTATGCTTTCTGCAGCCTGTGCTAGATTTCTTACACCGAGTGCGTTAACCTTATATGCCTCATCAATATTTTCCTCGCATTTTTGCACATCAGAATATCCTGCACAGTTAATAACAACGTCAGGACGACTCATATTCATATACTTGCTTACCTGCCCTTCGTCTGTAATATCTACCTCATCCTTATCAGTCTCTATAATCTCATATTCCAGACAATTTAACTGCCTGATAATAGCAGAACCTACATTGCCTAATGATCCGACTACCCAGATTGTCTTCATTTTCTATATCCTCCATTCATTATTTTGTTAATTTATTATTTAAAACCGCATCTTCTATTACCGAATAAAATATTTGTATATTAACAGGCTTAGATATATGATTATTCATTCCTGCCTCCTTACACAGCTTAATCTCATCATTATAAGCATTAGCTGTAAGTGCTATAACAGGTATTGTCTTTGCATCCTGTCTGTCAGCTTCCCTAATCATGCGTGTGGCATCAAGCCCATTCATAACCGGCATCCTTATATCCATAAGAATAATATCAAAATATCCAATATCCGAGCTGTTAAATATATCGACAGCTTCCTTTCCATTGACAGCAGTAACAGTCTGCATGCCTCTTTCCTTTAACATGCTTTCTGCAACTCTGCGGTTGAGTGCATTATCTTCACACAATAACACCTTAACACCTTCAAGACTGACCTCGTCAGTTATCTTTTTGTATACAGCCTCATTACTTTCCAGCCGGCTGTAATCTGTCTTAAGCTTAAGGCATACTCTTGTCGTTGTTCCGACACCTTTCTTACTGTCTATCTTAATACTTCCGCCCATCATCTCAATGAGATTATAAACGATGGCCATTCCAAGTCCGGTTCCCGTATAACTTCCTGTATCTGCACCTTCCTGTTCAAATGGCTCAAAAATATGCTTCAGAAAGTCTTCACTCATTCCAATGCCATTATCACTTATAATAATCTCAGCCTTACAGCCTGTATCAGTATCGGCTATCTTATTGATATTACATTGTATTCTCCCTCCATCAGAGGTAAACTTAATAGAATTAGAAAGAATATTAATAAAAATCTGTGAGATTCTTAACTTATCTACATATATCCTGCACGGTCTTATTCCTTTAAAGGATATATTAAAGTCAATATTCTTATTATCAAGCTGTATTTTTATACAATTTTCTATATTCTTTACAATATCCATAAAAGGATAGAACTGCTCATTAAGACTAATCTTATTTTTTTCTATTCTCTGCATATCAAGAACATCATTTACAAGACTAAGCAGCAGCTCCTGTGCATCCTTCATCTCAAGAAGAGTATTTCTCACTTCTAAGGATATATCCGGATTTTTAAGAAGAATATCTGTAAGACCTATTATTCCATTCATAGGCGTTCTCATATCATGACTCATTCTTGAAAGAAATTCCGACTTTGCCCTGTTCGCCTCTTCTAACTCAATAAGTGCTTTTTTTAGTCTGTCATTACGTGTTCTCTCACGTTCAAGACTCTTTGTTATATCTGTATATGTAATAAGAATCTGACGGCTCTTATAATCCATATACATAAAATCAAGCTGCTGATAAGTTATATTACCATCACCTGATAACAGCTTAAATACCTTACTGTACTGTGAATCGGGATATTGTAAATGGTCTAACAAATTAATAATAGATATCGTATTAATAAAATCTTCCCTGCATTCTTCACAGACTCTTAGCTGTGAAAAATGTAACAATTCATTTTCATAATCATTACCCGTATACATAATAGTATCTTTCGTATCCTTATCAAGATATAATGTATATTCACCTGTAATGGCATCAACACATATCATAAGCTCAAACTGCTTCTTAATCAATGCATCTATCATCATCTTTCTGTATCTGATATCTGTTATATCCTCAACATATATAATGCCCTCTGCATCTTTAGTATAGGGATTCTCAATGAAATCAATCCTTGTCCTGACCCATCTTCGCTGATTGCTCATCCTAAGATACATATGTTCAAACTCAACATACTTTTTTCCTGATTTATATACATTTAAAAGATTATCCCTGTTAAAAATTCTTTTGTATTCATCAATCCTTTCTTCATCCTCAACGCGTAAACATACAAATTCAAAAAAAGCATCCACGGATACATTATCAAGAAGCTTTATATCCCTTCCCTTCTTCTTATATCCTTCACTGCATATATTTCTGGTAAGATTAATTCTGTAACAGCCAAGGGAATTTTTCTCAATGCCTGCCCTTGACCCCATAAAGTCCTCATAGTTTTTAATCTGTGATTTCCAGAAAACTTCCAAATCCGTATTATTCTCACTGTGATTCTGATTATTCAATTTTACCCCCTCCAAAACATGCTATCTGACTAAACATTTAAAAACTTATTTTAAACAGCTTTAAATTCACTTTTTAATATGTTTTTTGATTGTCATATAGCTTTAAATACATACTTTTAAAGTATGATTCCTGCTCTGTTTTTCATATTATTTGCTGCCTGTAATGGTTCCCATGGTAATATTATTCCATATCTCGTCATTTTGCGATACTGAATATTTACTCAATATATTCTGTTTATAATATTCACCGCTGTAAGAAAGCTGTGATAAAGTATCATCACCTGAATATCCTCTGTTATCAATATCTGTCACTGCCTTAGATACATATTTCTGAACCAGTGTATGCCTTTTAAATGCTTCCACTGCTATATCCTTTGTCATTCCTGTAGTTTTAAGCATCTGTGAATCAAGGCTCTCATAATAACTTTGAGCCGCCTCCTCCTGAGCCTGAACCTCGGAATCTGTAAGATATATACCATTGCTTTGGGCTTCAAGCTCCATGACATAATCATATATGCACTCATCTATTGCAACCTCTTTTGCATAATCCCGTATAAATACGCTGTCCTCACCCATGCTGTAATGAGTATTCCAGAACTGGTTTGGTTCGTCAGGATTATACTTAACAGCCATCGAATTAATCATATCCTCTACATCTTTGATATAATACATGGTCTCCTTTAATGAAACATCATGTCCGTTTACGGTTATAGCCGTCTCATTAATATGCTTCTTTATATCATATTCACTATTCTTATTCTTTATATATGCCATTACAAGCAGTGCTACACTGCCTATTACAACTAATATTATGATTATAATATTCTTTTTATTTAACTTCCCCATAATAATACTTCACCTCACTCCCAGACTGTCCTGTTACAAAAATATAACAAAACTCAATTCGGCTTTCATACTAATCCTCATTACATAAATCAGAATGTAATATGCTCTCTTCTGCTTATCGTCCCATTAGAAAATATCATATCTGCCGCTGCTTTGTAATCAGACATATGCCTTGATTTCTTAATTGACTTAAGATACTTATCGCAGCCGCTAAGACTCTTTCCCATATAAAACCACAGCTCCTTCATCTTATGAAGGACATTAACATCACCTGACATTACTTTAGAATAATCATTAAGAAGCCTGTCATGGAAATGTCTTAATCTTTCCATATCATATTCCGGACATGCTGCCTTAGTTGAAGCTGTAATATCATCAATAAACTGCGGATTGGCAATAAGACCTCTTCCAAGCATAACTGTATCCTGCATTGGAAATTGCTCTTTAAAGGCTTCCCAGTCTGTCATTGTAAATATGTCAGAATTATAACAAAGTCTGTTACTGCTCATCTGCACAAGCTCTTCATAAATATCAAAATGTGGCTTACCCTTATAAAATTCCTTCTGTATCCGTGGATGAACAATAATCTCATCAAAGTAATATTCATTATACACTTTAAAGATATCATATACTTCACTAACATCATTTACACCGATTCTGGTCTTAACAGACAATTCCAGTCCGGTATTACCATTCTTAACATTATTCCCACAATCATCCTCCGCTGTCATGTAATGTATGTCACAGGCTTTATTAGTTTTAAATATACCACTTGAAAATATATCATCAAAAAAACTACGCAGCTTATCTGCATCCGATAAAAAGCCGGAACCCTTTCCCTTAGTTACAACGGTCGGTGACGGACAACCCAGATTCAGATTAATCTGTGTATATCCATAATCTCTTAACATCAGTGCCGTATCAATAAACTGTGCTGCATCAGCTGTAAGGATCTGCGGTATAGCATTAAGCTTAATATTATGCTCAGGCATTATATTGTTCATATTCATGCTTGTAAAACTTTTGTTCTTATTAGGTGCAATAAATGGAATAAAGTACTTATCTATCTTCCCTTTACCGAAATGTTCTTCATAAGCGTTGCGGTATATATATCCTGTAATTCCTTCAAGCGGTGCAAAATATATCTTCACTTCCATGCCCTTTCTAACTATAATCTGTATTTTTCAAATGCTTTATGTGCATCTAATTTTACCTGCTTAAAGAATAGATAAAACCATATCGCAAACACTGCTATAGTCAGCCACTGGCTCACCATATATGTAATGACTCCGCCAAATAAAAAAAGTGTAGCCCATGTCTGCACATCAGCTCTCATATCAAGGACCATCCTTGCAGTATCATAATTCTTTTGTTCTTCTTTAGGCAGGGAATTAAACCCACTGATTAAACCTGCTGCTTTCTCTTTTTTTATGACAAATATAAACGCAATTACATAAAATATCATTGCCATTACATAACAAGCCATCGAACCTGCCTTCATCATATCCACCTCCGTCTGTACTGCATGCATCAAGTGTATAATACTGTACTGTTCACATATATGCCTGTAAACAACAGTTATATTATACCATATATAAGAAGTTATCCGCAACTTTGGAGCTTTACTTTTTGCATATATGCTATTCCATTCATATTTTTGTATACATAATAATTTTAAACCGTAAATAAAAATCTAAAAACTATATTATGAAATTACATAATATTATCTGTTAATTTCTTAAATTATTATAAAATTCTTGCACATATTTTGATATAGACATATAATTGCTTTATAAGATTAATTGGGAGGTATGGTTTTATGAAACAATTAAATGAAAAAGTGGCTATTGTAACAGGTGCAGGTCAGGGAATTGGTAAAGGCATCGCCCTCTGTCTTGCAAAGAGAGGTGTTAAGATTATTGCAACAGGGCGACGTCCTGACCCGATCGCACAGACTATTGCACAGATTAAAGAATTAGGCGGTGATGGTATTGCCATGACTTGTGATTCTGCCGATAAGAACAGAGTTGAAGAGGTTGTCAAGGCGGCAGTTGAAAAATTCGGAACTGTCGATGTAGTCGTTAATAATGCACAGGCTATCGTTCCATCAGCACCAGTTGAAGACACCACATATGATAATATGCTTAAGGCATGGCAAAGCGGTGTGATTGGTTCGCTTAACTATATGCAGGCTGCATTTCCATATATGAAGGAACAGCATGAAGGAAGAATTATTAACTTTGCTTCCGCAACAGGAATGTTTGGTATTGCCGGTCAGTTAGCATACGGTTCTAATAAGGAAGCTTTAAGAGGCCTTACTAAGATTGCTGCCAAGGAATGGGGTCAGTATGGTATCTGTGTCAATATCGTCCTTCCAGGTGCTGAATCACCTGCTGCCAAGGCATGGGCTGAGAAGTTCCCTGAAGAATATGCTAAGCAGGTCAACCTTAATCCTATGAAACGTTTCGGTGATCCTGAAAATGATATTGCACCGGTTATTGCATTCTTAGCCGGTCCTGATTCATGCTACTTCTCAGGACAGAGTGTAATTGTAGATGGTGCTAATTCAATTATGCCATAATACATTTTTCATTTAATCACATTTTATTTATAACTTATATGCTTATATTTATTTTAACTGCCAGACTCTTTCGGAGCTGGCAGTTGATTTTTATAATGTAAATATTAAAACTGCATCCTATATCCATTGATTAAAACACTTTATCGTGTTATAGTTATAGCGTTGCGAATTTTACCCATAAACTAACAACAGGTATTATACGCATAGAATATATTGGGTTTTAGATAAGTGAGGTACATTATGAAGGATAAGATTATTACTTTTGGCGAAATTATGTTAAGACTTTCTCCTGAAAACAGTGAACGATTTACACAGTGTCATGAATTTGAAGCAGTATATGGCGGCGGCGAAGCTAATACAGCTGTATCTTTAGCCAACTTTGGTGTTGACTGTAGATATGTAACTAAGCTTCCAGAACATACAATCGGACAGAGTGCTATTAATTCAGTACGCCAGTATGGTGTTGACACAAGTAAAATTGTCCGTGGCGGAGAACAGATTGGTATATATTTCCTTGAAAAGAAGACAAGCCAGCGTCCTTCTAATGTTATATATAACAGAACAGGTTCTGCAATGGCACTTGCTACTAAGGATGATTTTGACTGGGATGATATATTTGACGGTGCTACCTGGTTTCACTTCTCAGGAATCACTCCTGCATTGAGCGATGAACTTGCAGAAATCTGTATTGAAGCCTGCAAAAAGGCTCACGAAAAGGGTATGACAGTAAGCTGTGACCTTAATTACAGAGGTAAACTCTGGTCAAGTGCCAAGGCTAATGAAGTTATGTCTAAGATATGTCCATTTGTCGATATCTGTATTGCAAATGAGGACGATGCCGTTGGTATTTTTGAAATAGACCCATCTGCTGCCGGCGATGAAGAAAAGAACCAGTATATAGCTAAAGAACTTCTTAAGAAGTTCCCATTTAAGATGGTTGCCTCTGTATGGAGAACAGAAACATCTATTACAACTTTCAAACTCCAGTCAATGGTATATACAGAAGGAAAGGCTTATTACAGCAAAGAATACTTTATGCACATCCTTGACTATATCGGTGCCGGTGATGCATATTGTGCCGGTATTATCTACAGCCTTATTAACCACTATGACCCACAAAAGACTGTTGATTTTTCTAATGCTGCAAGCTGCTTAAAGCATACAGTAAGTGGTGACTTCAACCTCGTAACAGTAGATGAAGTCAACAAGCTTGCATTCTCTGCTGCCGGAAACGAAGTGCAAAGATAATATATGAAGTTTAAAATATTCTAAAGATGAGTATAATCGGGCTTTAAAAGAAATTGATCTGAAAGCTGGCAAGAATATTACAAATATAAACTGCCGTTATAATAATTATTAATATAAAATATATGATAATAATAAAAACATGAATTTTACTAATCCGTTATATATATTCCATATTAATCTTATTATTACGGCATTTTTTATTCGCTATTTATATATTATAAATATATAAATATATCTATTAAAATATTGTATACTTTTATTTATAATGTTATTAATAATATACATTGCATATATTATATAAATATTATATACTAATTAAAGGGAGAGTATTTACCATAATGCTTACATTAGAACAAAAGAAAGAAAAAGTAAAAGACTTTCGCCCTATTGATGATGCCTTTTTTGAAATACTTGCTGATGATACTTCATTTTGCGAAGAAATATTAAGAATTATTCTTAGTGACCACCAACTAACAGTTCAGGATGTAATTGTTCAAAGCAGCAAAAGAAATATTTACGGACGCTCTGTCAGACTTGATGCTTTATGTACTTTAGGTGACGGATCTATATGCAATATAGAAGTCCAGCGTGCCGACAATGATAACCACTTAAAAAGAGTACGTTTTAATGCATCAAGCATTACAGTTACAGACTCACAAAAAGGGCAAAATTTCGACTCGGTTACCAGCTTATATATTGTATATATTTCTGAATTTGATATATTTAAAAAAGGATATACTACATATCATATAGACAGCGTAATCCGTGAAACATCTGACATAGTAGACGACGGACTAATAAGAATATTTGTAAATACTGAGATAAATGACGGCTCAAATATTTCAGAATTAATGTCATGCTTTACCAAGAAAAAAGTCAACAATACAAAGTTTCCTATTTTCTCAAATCGAATGAACTTCTTAAAAAATGCCGAAGGAGGTGTAAATGCTGTGTGTGAAGTAATGGAACGATATGAAAAAATTGCAGCAAAAAAGGCTGTGGAAAAAGCTAATATCAAAGCAATTATAACAATGATTGAATTTAATATACCAAAGGAAAATATACTGACAAAATATTCTAAAGATGAGTATAATCGGGCTTTAAAAGAAATTGATCTGAAAGCTGGCAAGAATATTAGCAAAGACACTAACAACGATATTAGTAAAAATATTTAAACTCCTTCTATCCTAATAACGGCATTGGACTTAAAAAACACACCGGATGGTGTACCGCTCCCAAAAAGTTAGACTTTGTGGATTAGTACACCAACCGGTGTGCTTTTATTTTTGTCTTAAAATAGTCATTGTTCCTACGCCAAAAACTTTATCACAATCTCTTCCACCATCTTAGTATTATCGGCACTTCTACAATGAGCATGCACACCCAGCCGATAAACTGTCCCCAGGGCACAGCCTCAATATGCATACCGAAACCAAATATAAGAATGGCAGCTCCGATACATCTTGTAGCAATATTAACAGTACTTGAAAGAAGTGTTACTTTCATCTCACCCATTCCTCTAAAGAAACCCTGTATACCATTGGTAATGCCCGGCATCACGTACATAAGTGAAATCAGTTTAAGGTATATAACCCCCTGTGCAATAACCTCTTCATGGTCCGTAAACATCATCATTATAGGTCTTGCAGATACAAAACATACCGTCATTATTGCCACACCATATATAATCTCAAGTACCATGCCCTCTTTAAAGCCTTTCTTAACTCTGTCCATCTTCTTCGCACCATCATTTTGTGCCATAAATGCTGTCGTGGCATGTCCTATATTCTGCTGTGGTGTATATGCAAAATCATCAATTCTGTTCACTGCTGCTATTGCGGCTATCGCACTTGTTCCCATAGTATTTACCATAGACTGCATTACAACCTTTCCCAAAGGAATAATAGCCTGCTGTACTGCCGTTACCCAGCCATAGCTTACTGTCTTCTTAAGAAGTGTCCTGTCAAATACCAGCCATTCTTTTCCAAGACATAACAAATCAACCTTTTTCTTAATATATATTCCACAGAAAAGGCAGCACAACGCTTCACTTAATACGGTACTTATTGCACAGCCTGCAATATCCCATTTTAAGCATATAACAAAGAACAAATCACCTATTACATTTAACACACTGCTAAGTATAAGAAAATAAAGCGGATTCCTGCTATCCCCCATCGCCCTAAGCGTTGATGAATAAAAATTATATACAAATGTAAATATCTGTCCACAGAATATTATTCTAAGATATGTAATGCCAAGCGGCTTAATCTCATCCGGTGTCTGAATTATATTAAATATCAATGGTGCTGCAATTACACATGCCAGTGAAAATAATATTGAAAAAATCAGACCGGATATCATTGTCGTACTGATTTCCCTTCTTAAAGTTTTATAATCCTTAGCTCCAAACTGATTGCCCATAAGAACTGACGCTCCCATACATAATCCATTTATAAATAAAATAGCCATCGTAACTATAGGATTACTCGTTCCGACTGCCGCAAGCGCATCTGCCCCGACGAACTTTCCGACTATTACCGAATCTGCCGCATTATATGTAAGCTGGAACAGATTACCCAGCACCAACGGTATTGTAAATTCCAATAGAAGAGGGGTAATCTTCCCCTGTGTCATGTCTTTAGTCATTTTTTCTTCCTCTCTTTAAATAAAGTACGTTGAAGTATTGCACAAGTATGTCCTTATTACAAAGACATACTTTTCTGCTTTAATTCATGTCTGTGATATATAACATCTTATATATCTCATAAAAGATTAGTACATTATCTGTGATTAATCAACTCTTTTTTATATCTCTTTGTAAATTCACATATACATTAGTTCTATTTTTATAAATGTAAAAAACGGAATAAGAAATTAATCTTACTCCGTTTTTATTGTTTCATTTTTATTATTGGTTTTTTTTAGGTTTATGACATTTACAATTCTTTTATTTATTAGTTATTTAATGATTTTAACACCTCCTCTACTGCTGAACCTACTGTTGATTTGTAATACTGCATACCCTCAGATATTGTCATATAGCCTAATGCTGTCTGCGATATTACATAATTTCTTGCCGTATTAATATCTGTAATATTTTCAGATAATGCTACTGTAACCGGCAGTGCAACTTCAACATGAGAATTGTCTATAAAAAACTGTATACTATTTTGTGCAAGTTCAGGAATCTGTGCATTACCAGGATCTGCCCCATTAGGTGTTGCCTGTGAATCCTTATATTTGGCTATTGCAAGTAATGGATCAATATTATTATTCTGTTGTAAAGTTGATGGCTTCTCCGGAGATGGAAGCAGATGGAATTCTCCCTCTTTATATGTTGATACGCTATCCTCTTTACCCTGTAAAGTTACATTTTCAGCTATATTATCCCAATGTGTACCTTTCGCACCATATGTCCATGCTGTCTGTCCATCTGCTCCATCCAACATAGGTTCAATAAAGTACTTAAATGTACCTTCTGGGTTCTTGCACTGTGAAGTTATACACCATGTACCAGGAAGTCTTTCTGTATAATTCCCAAGATCTTTTGTAGGCTTTAATTCTATAAGTTCTCCATCAAGTCCCTTTACCTCCAGATTGGCCTTAAGAGTATACGCCCATTTTCCTGCCCAGTATGTAAATACACCTGATTCAGATGACGGATCTGTTGTATAGAATTTATCCCTGGCATTACCTGTAGAATTATTAACTGTCTCTTTATCAATTATACCATCAGCAACGCCTCTTCTTATTCTCTCAAGTGCTTCTTCCATACTCTTTTCACTAAAACCATCTACATACTTACCTGATGAATTCTGATAAAATGTATAATGTGCAGAACCATAAAATTCAGGCAAATAATTGGTATACGGAGCTTCTTTGCTTATAAATCCAGGTGCAGAGATTACATAATGTCCCTTTGCCTCCTTTAATTTCTTTAAATAACCATAATATGTTTCAAAATCCATCGTCTTATCTTCCATTTCTGACGGATCTATTCCTGCTGCATTAAGCCATGCTTTCTTTACATATGTAACACAGCCACCACCTCGTGTTGTTGGAAGTCCATACAGTGCTTTCTTTCCATCTTCTCCCTGAATAACACATGAATCAATTACACTCTGTGAAGTGCTTGTCATCCTTCCTGAGTTTTTTGGTTCTGATTTATTCCATGCATCAGTCATATTCCATAAGAATCCATTTGATGCATACATTGCATAATAATCAGATGCTAACTGTACTACATCCGGCATTGTTGTGTCCGAATTGAATGCATTGGCAACGGCATCATAATATCCTGCGTGGTCAGGTCTTACCCAGTTGACCTTAAGACCCGTAATACTCTCAAGATAATCATAAAACTGTTCTGCACCATTAGATACACCAACTACAGTATCAGCCATAACCTTAATTGAATCAGGCTTAGTAACATTCTGTTCATTTGATGATTTACCTGCGCTGCCTGTACCATTACCGCCACATGCTGCAAGACTCATTAAAGATGTCATTGTTAATCCGACAGCAGTTAATTTTCTAATCTTTTTTCTCATAAAATAACCCCTTTTCCTTTTTATTTTCATTAGTTTTTATTTTGTTATCCCATGATCATTATTATACATATACAAAACACTTTATTAATAGCATTTTATAAAAGTATACTGGCATTTTTTGACTTTTGTATTTGACTTTTATTAATGTTGTATTTATAATTATATTTGCAATCATTTTTATTGCATTTTAAACAAATATTCAATAGTATTAGCACATGTTTTTAAACATTTTGCAATATATAGCACATTATAACATGTACAATTATGGAAAGGATTTTTATGAACACAAAACATAACATACAAAACAGCAACTTTATTTTAGAAGATCTTGACAAACCATTTTTATGGTATACAACTGATTTTATAAAATCTCTTCCTCATCTTCATTATCATCTGGAGATTATGTATGTAATAACAGGATGTACTACTATTTGTATCGATTCCCAGGAATATACACTGCAGTCCGGAGATATTGCTGTGATATCTCCATATCAGATTCATTATAGTGTTGATTCTCATGCTAAAGTTGCTTTTTTTATATTTACGCCTGATACCTTAATTCATATGAAAGATAAGCTCACCAGAAACATACTTATAAATCCACATATTAAAAACAATACACTTTCTAATCTCACTGTTGAAACACTTAATACTGTTATTACAACACGTCTGTCTGATACTATATGTTATGCCTCAAACACTACAGTTATTGGCATGCTGTATATATTATTAACTGATATTTTTGAAAAAAATGGATTAAAACAGCACAATTTAAGTAAAGATATAGAATCCTTTAAACCTGTCTTCAAATACATAGATGAAAATTATACTAAAAAGATATCCCTTACTTCTGCTGCGAAGGCTTTAGGATTTAATTATTATAATCTTTCCAGATTATTTTCCAGATATCTTAACATTTCTTTTACAGAATATGTCAACAACAAAAGACTTCTGCTGGCATACACGCTTATATGTAATTCCAATAAAACCATTCTTGAAATAATGTATGCAACAGGATATACAAGTGAACGCACTTTTTATAGATGTTTTAAAGATTATTTTAATATGACTCCTATGCAGCTTAGAAATATAAATAAATACTAATTTTGTCGATAAACTTAATATTAATACTGATTACGTGAATACTTATATTTATACTGATTACATGAACACATATATTTATTGACAAATATTTAATATAGTAGTATATATTGATTATAAATATTCATTAATGTTTTTATTTTATTAATTTCTATATTACTCTTAAACTGTTACACAGTTATCCCATATTTTATTAATCATTATATTAATTTACTCAGACATCATTAGTTTATATATTTATCCCATTATTTCAAATATTTTTTTACAATACATCTATAACATATATAAATGATTTTAGATTAAACAGACATTATAGTCTTTTAAACATTATCATATAAATATCGAAAGGACCTTATTTATGAAACCATTTTATAAAATATTCTCTAGTTTCTTTTCATTTTTCATAAATGGGATGTTAGCTGTTATTACCGCTAATATAATGCAGCTCCTTATAAACGATTATAATTTTTCATATAATATGATTTCTTTATGTATTGCAGCCCAGTCATTTGGAAATCTTTTAATGGTTGCAGTCAGCGGATTTATAATAAAAAAAATAAATATAAATAATGCGATATATATTTTTATGGGTTGTTTTATCATAGGCTGTTGTTCAATATTTACTTTCCATCATTTTTTATTTATATTGATATCCATGTTTATTACCGGAATCGGGTGGGGGCTTTGTAACAATTCAATGCACATTGTCATTAATTCTTATAATCCTTCATTACTCAATATACTTCATATGTCATATGCGGCAGGTTCATTTTCGGGACCATTTTTATTATCCGTTTTTATGAAATATAATATGGGATGGAAACCTTGCATTTTTATAATTATAGTATTATGTATATTACTTTTGATATTTTATTTTTTTTGTAGTAGAAACGATAATAGTACAATAATTAATATTACTGACACTCCTTTATATAATAAATTGAACTTTCCAGAATTATTTAAAGACAGATTTTTTATTATATGTCTGGTACTATATTTTATATATATAGGATTTGAGACAATTATAAACTCATGGCTTATTCCATGTCTTACATCTGTTAATCTGATAAATACAATCGCAGCACAGAATCTGCTTTCAATTTTCTGGATATGTGTAATACTGTCACGGCTTATTAATAGTTTTATTACGAAGACAATACCTGCTGATAAACTGCTTTTTATAGGATCAACATGTTCATTGCTCACTATTATATCTTTATTATATGCTAAAAATATCACTATATTATATATTTTAATAATACTGTCCGGATTATTTATTGGTATAATCTCACCCTGTAATGCTATACACGCAGGCAGATATCTTAATGGAAATGGAATTGCAAGTGGGATTTTATTTGCAGGCGGTGGCATCGGTTCTATCATCTTTCCATTGATTGCAGGTCCACTTGCACAATATACCACACTAAGAAATGTTGTTTTATTTATGATTATTCTGTTAATAATCTTTGCATTTACAGCATTACTTTCATGTACATACAACAAAATTTATAGAATAGAGGAATAATTTTATGGATAATAAAATACCTGAACAGATAAATCTAATGAAGAATATATCAATTAACCATGTGCTTTCTGATAGAAATAATATGTATTATGATTCACCTGCCACTGAGTGGAATGAAGCTCTTCCGATTGGAAATGGCAGACTTGGTGCCATGATTTTTGGTACCCTGCAAAAAGAACAATTTCAGCTCAATGAAGACAGCGTATGGTATGGTGGGTATCGTGACAGGAATAATCCTGATGCAGCCACTAATCTATCTGAAATAAGAAAATTAATTTTAAATGGTGAAATACATAAGGCTGAAAAACTTATGGTTGCAGCTCTTTCGGGAACACCACAGAGTATGCGGATATACCAGCCGCTTGCTGAATTATTTTTAAATTTTGACAATCATAACGAACCTGCATATGAATACCACCGTCATCTTAATCTGTCAACAGCTGTTCATACTATTTCTTACAAAATTAATGGACATTCATATACCCGTGAAAGCTTTTCAAGTAATGAAGATAATGTTCTCGTAATCCATCTTACAACTGATAATCCATCAGGAATAAGCCTTACAACACTGTTAAAACGTGGTAAATTCTATGATAGTGTAACCCCCCTGCCTGATAGAGATGGTATATATATTTCGGGTGGACTTGGCAAAGATGGCATGAATTATATCTGTATGCTTAAGGTTGCCACTGATAATAATACACAACATACCATAGGCGAACAGGTATGGGTAGACAATGCACACGAAGTTACTATTTATATTGATGGAACAACAACTTTTCGTGGTGGTGATGATTTATATTCATATACTGAAAATAACATTAATAATGCTCTAAAATACTCATACAACGAATTAAAATCACGCCATATTAAAAACTACCAGAAGCTTTACAACCGGGTGGATTTAAGCCTGTCTGATAATAATACAACTGATAAATTCAATAGCAATAATAATGATTTAACAGATGACACCCTGCATGATAAATTAGATTATGCCAAAGATAGCTTATTAAATGAACTATGTTCTGATAATGACAACTTAATATATGAATTATATTTTAACTTTGGGCGCTACCTGCTTATATCCTGCAGCCGTCCGGGATGTCTTCCTGCTAACCTTCAGGGACTTTGGAATAAAGATATGGCACCTGCATGGGACAGCAAATATACTATTAACATTAATACTGAAATGAATTACTGGCCTGCTGAAATATGTAATCTTTCAGAGTGTCATCTTCCATTATTTGACCTTATTAAAAGAATGGTAATTAATGGGCGAATAACCGCTCAAAAAATGTATGGCTGCCGTGGTTTTGTCGCACATCATAATACTGATATATGGGCTGATACTGCTGTTCAGGACTGGTGGATTCCCGGTTCTTACTGGGTAATGGGAGCAGCATGGCTTTGTACACATATATATGCACACTACGAATATACTATGGATATTACATTTTTAGAGGAATTTTATCCAATAATGCGTGAAGCTGCACTATTTTTTGAAGATTTTCTTATTGAAGACAACGGATATCTTAAAACATGTCCTTCTGTCTCCCCTGAAAACCGCTTCATTCTTCCAAATGGTGAAACAGGTTCTAATGGTATTGGTTCTACCATGGATAATCAGATACTACGTGATTTATTTTCTCAATGTATCTCTTCTGCAAAGATTCTTAATAAACCTGTTACTGAAATTACTGAATATGAGAATATTTTAAAAAGAATTAAACCTACATGCATAGGAAAGTACGGTCAGATTATGGAATGGGACAAAGATTATGAAGAACAGGATATGGGACACAGACATATATCACACCTGTATGGTCTGCATCCTTCCAACCAGATATCTGTATATAAAACACCGCAACTTGCAAAAGCTGCACTTGTTACACTTGACAGACGGCTTTCCCACGGTGGCGGACACACCGGCTGGAGCCGTGCATGGATAATAAATGATTATGCAAAATTATGGATGGGTAATACCGCATTACAACACCTTAAACTTCTTTTAACCAATTCAACTCTTCCTAATTTATTGGATAACCATCCACCATTTCAGATTGACGGTAATTTCGGAGCAACTGCAGCAATTGCATTGATGCTCGTACAAAGTACCATTGATAGGATAATAATTCTTCCTGCCCTTCCTGATGAATGGAGTAATGGATATGTAAAAGGGCTTAAATTACGCGGAGGTATGACTATAGACATAAAATGGTCCAATCATTTACTTGATGAATTTATATTAAAAGTTTCTCATAATTATAGCGGACAGATTATATATAATTATAATAATATACAAAATAATGATACTTATAATGCTGATATTCAAAATACTGATACTCAATATAATGATATTCAATATAATGATATTCAATATAATGATATTCAATATAATGATATTCAATATAATGATATTCAATATAATAATATTCAATATAATGATAAACTGCCAACAATAAATGTTAATCTTATATCAGGTAATTCATACACCTTTACTTTAAATGATTTTTCTGCTATTTAGGTATATTAACCCGGCTTTATATAAATCCTCTTATTAAGCTTTATATAATATAGTTCTTCTTATTAAGCCATATATATACACCATTTATAAATTTAATGACTGGCTGATTATTTCGCTCAGAAATATTAGCCAGTTCATTTTATAGATAATATAGATAAAAGGCTACAATGGCATATAAATAAAAAAAAATAAATAGTATAACACCTTACTATTTATCAGAATGTAATCGGGGTGACAGGATTCGAACCTGCGACCTCTTGATCCCAAATCAAGCGCTCTAG
>ERZ772969.209-NODE-209-length-61584-cov-8.060443_pt1 | contig 61584 bp, 60 predicted proteins | sample MGYA00511676_ERZ772969 | MGnify/ENA primary metagenome ERZ772969 (study PRJEB29015, sample SAMEA2737651) | human gut metagenome | biome: human gut; feature: human-associated habitat; material: faeces | place: China | collected 2012 ... | reverse complement strand
TTTTGATTTGGAACATCGTAATATTCAGGATACTTTTTACGCCAATGATAAAGCATTGGTGCAGATGGATACCCTAAGGTTTGGACAACTTTGTCTGGGGATCCTGTCGCTTTTAGTAATACAAGTGCTGTCGATATTTGTTCTTGTGTGTACCTCATAACATGTCAGGCATTACACAGTCCAACTTTTCGTCCGCATGCCCTTTGGAGAAGTGGAATTTAAATTTTCATTTTAGGGGAAATTTCTGCCATCGCACAGTAACTTGCATTCTTTCCCCATTCCCTTTATAATAAAACTGATACAGGCAGACATCATCACGTCTGCGGACAACAATCTGTAAAACTCATGAAAGGGTGTATCTTATTATGGAAAAGATCACAAGCTTCACTGTCAATCATCTGAAACTGGTTCCGGGTGTTTATGTATCCCGGAGAGATATCGCCGGAGACAATCATGTTACCACCTTCGATATCCGTATGACCCGTCCAAACTACGAACCGGTCATGAATACTGCTGAGATCCATACAATTGAACATCTCGGTGCGACTTTCTTAAGAAACCACCGTGTATACAAAGATAAAGTTCTCTACTTCGGACCGATGGGATGTCGGACCGGCTTCTATCTGCTCCTCGTGGGTGATTACGAATCCGCAGATATCGTGCCGCTCCTCCAGGAAATGTTCCTCTTCATCCGCGATTTTGAGGGAGATGTTCCGGGTGCCGCTGCCCGCGACTGCGGAAACTATCTCGATATGAACCTTCCGATGGCAAAATACCTTGCAGGAAAGTTCTATGATGAGGTCCTTGAGAATATCCGGGAAGAGCAGTTAGTTTATCCGGAATAATCAGTCTTTCACAGTTTGCTCATAACCAAATAGCTGTTTCCTGCTTTCCGTAATAGAAGCGGAGGACTTTCTTGATTTTGTAAAAAAAGCGCACCGAATTCATCAACGCAAGATGATGATGGTGTGCTTTTTCACCTTCGGGGCATGGGTGTGCACCCCTTCATGACCCGAAGGAATTTTTCTTTACTTCAGGACTGCGTTCTTGAAAAGGATTGGTGAGGCAACTTTGTCATCGTGACGAGTGATCCGGATGTATTCCTGCCCGGAAATATCTACCTTTACTTTCTGTGCAGCACTTTTATATCCGATCGCATCGGAATCCCAGAGTAATTCGTCATCATCTCCATATACTTCGATCACACTCTCCAATTCGCTGTGTGCTCCTTCCGCCGGTGCAAATTCGAATTCCAGTGTACTGTATGCAGCTCCTACATAATATTCAGCATATAAATCTCCATAAGCGTAACCTAATGAAAATCCATTGCTCCACAATGCATTTCTGTTTGTCCGTGCGATATTGTATGTATCAAAACCTCTTTTGTCTACCGGATTTAAATCCAGCAGCTTCGTCTGCGCTGTCTCAATTTTACTCTCGCTGCTGCTCTCATTCTTACTCTCGCTGCCGGTCTCGTCCTTCTTCTGTGCCGTTCCCGCTGTCGATCTCGTCTGCACGGTACCATCTTTCACCCACGCACCATCACCGTTCACAGTATAGCCGTCCGGCGTTGTTGTGTTCGTTAAGAGATAACCGTTTCTGTCAAAGTAATAACACTCCGCATTTCCGTCATTGTTTCCGTCGATCCACTGCCAGGAACTTGCCGGCCAACTGCCGTTGCCGTAATCATACCACCATCCTGTGGTGTTTTTCATCCACTGTCCTGCATAAGCCGGAACGGATAAACTGAGTACTGTAGCTGCTGTTAATACCATTGTCATAATCTTTTTCATAAATACATTTCTCCTTTTTTATAAAAATCATTTCAGGACCTTTTCTCCAGAAAAACAAACTGGCTGATCCCGTTTTTGTTCGTTGTTTTAATCTCAACAGTATTCATTTTTCAAGGTGCATTTCCTGTCTGCAGAAGGTGTATCAAGAACAACGTGTTTTTCGTTTCTCTCGATGATGTTATTGTAAAACAGGTTTCTCACAAGTTTTATACACTTTGTTTCCCCTTGTTACCGCGACAATCACCAACGTCTCTCGCAAGCGCGGACTTTGGCTCGTTGTTCGCGTAAATAAAAAGGTCCTTCTGATGACATTTATATGCCATAGAAGAACCTTTCCTGAAGGTTTTAGAGCGCGCTTCGCACTCTTATTGCTGTGTTATCTTTTTTAATACAAACGGATATTTATTATAATTTTTATTATAAGAAAGTTCATATACGATCTCACCGTAAGTTTCTATCTCCTCAAATCCGTTTTCATACCCATCCATTGCATGAACCTGTATTCCATCTGTTGTAATGATACTGTTGTTAATTGTTACAACTGGTTCTTCAGCCCCTATATCTCCGTCCATTAATAGTCTGTATTCTGTACCATCTTTCGAGACATCCTTTTTGAGGTATGTAGAACCATCCTGACCCAACAATTCCTTCAGGCGGCTGTCAAACTCTTTTTTATTGTACACAAAATAAAAGTCTTCATGCGTACAGATATCATCAAAAAGTCCAAAATATAAAGCCATTCCCAAAGCCTGGCTGACTCTGTCATAGTTTAAGTCTTTTTTCCCGGCAAGAAAACCATTCAGATCTGCGAAATTTCTTTCATAATCATTTGTATAAACAAATCCCTTTATAATATTTTCGAAGTCCTTTTTACGTTCATTTGTCCACAGCGCATTAAAATCCGTTGTTTTTTCTTCTCCGCTCATTCGACCATTTTTATCGAAATAATAGCAGCGTCCATCAATCCAGACTGTTCCTGTCTGCATTTGTCCAAAAGCCCCCTGATGCTCCGGATTCAGATAATACCATGCGCCATCTGTATCCTGATACCAGCCATAACGCATTTGTCCCTCTACACCCTGTCCGCTTTTATTTAAATAATACCAGTTACCATCTGAATCTTGATTCCATCCTGTTTTCATAGCACCATTTTCGCCCAGATAATACCATACATTCTTCTCCTCCGAATACCATCCAGTATCCTTCCTATTACCTGTAAAATGATACCACTGTTTGTCCTTGAGCTGCCATCCGCTATTTGCAAACACCGGCGTTACCTGGCTTAATACCATGCCAGCTGCAAGCATTCTGGCAATTGTTTTTTATACTTGTTCATTTTTCCCCTCCACTTTTCTATTTCTTGTAAACTGCTCTTATAAGCTGTTTCCAGTATAACCATCTTTATTTACTGTTTTTGTATACCTCGCTTTCCGGAAAAATTTCATCTGGAACTTCTATCATTTTTTATTTTTCCTCATTTTTTCCTTCCCCGCATCCGGATCCGCAACACTTTCGAGGATCATGATCCCGCGCGGCGGCACTGCCAGCATCATCTGGTTTTTCAGGACTTCTCCGGTTCCATCAGACGGCAGATCTTCCACATCCGGATCCGCCGTGCTGCAGATCACATGCCACTTCGCGCCTTTCGGCAGATGGGGAAGCCCGAACATATGCGGTTCCCAGTGCATGTTGTAGAGGACATAAAAGTTCGCGTCATCCGTCCCGTCCGGTTTCTTTGCGTAAGCGCCCCAGTACAGGATCCCGAACTGCCGCCGGAAATTTTCAAATTCCGGTTTCCAGGCGTTTTCGCCGTGGTAGGAGACATCCGGACGGCCGCAAGACTTGTAGTCCATGATCCGTGGTTCCCGGTCCATGTGGAACATCTTGTGGGATTTCCGGAAGGCGATCAGGCGTTTCACAAACTCCACCTGGTCCATATGCGTCTCCAGGAGCTTCCAGTTTAACCATGAGACCGCATTATCCTGACAGTAGGCGTTGTTGTTGCCGTCCTGACTGTTTCCAAACTCATCGCCAGCCATCAAAAGCGGTACTCCCTGGCTCAAAAACAGGAGCAGATATGCGTTTTTGATCAGCTGTTTTCTGAGCTCCACGATCTTTTTCTTTCTCGTCGGTCCCTCCGCTCCGCAGTTCCAGGAATAATTGTAATCGCTTCCGTCCCGGTTCTCCTCACCGTTTTTCTCATTGTGCTTCCGGTCGTAGGAGACCGCATCCATCAGTGTGAAGCCGTTCGTGTTCGCCATGTAGTTGACAACCGCATACTCCGCCGGATTCCTGCGGTTCCGGAATTCGAACGCCTGGAGCATTCCTTCATCACCTTTTAAGAAACGGCGCATATCCTCCATAAACTGCATGTTGTACTCGGCAAGATTCTTTTCCGCAACGGAAACCGGACCGTCTCCCGGCGTGATATAGCCCTTTTTCGGGCGGCGATCCATCACCTCGTTCCAGTTTTCCGCAAAAAGCTTCGTCCTCTTTAAGAACGGGTCCTCCGCCGCCAGCAAAAGATTCGGGAATCCCAACAGATGAAAGCCGTCCACATGATACTCCTCTACCCAGTAGCGAAGGACCGATACGATCTCCCCCGGAAGTTCTTTTCCGGTAAAATACAGTTCCGGAATACATTCGATCCCGGCCCTGTGCAGCTCTTTTACCAGCGTTTTAAACTCGCTCTCCGCCGACATCTCCCCTTGAGACGCATATGCCGACTTCACCGCATAGAGATATGACGGTCCATATCCCCAGTAATTGATATATCCCGTCGGTTCCGGTTTCGCATCATGAAATCCATTTCCGGATGACGACATCATGACCTCATCAAACTCCGTCACCGGCATCAGCTCCACCGCCGTGATCCCGAGGTCTTTCAGATATGGGATCTTCTCCACGATGCCTGCATACGTTCCGCGGGCAGAAACATTCGAGGACGCATGCGCTGTAAATCCACGGACATGAAGTTTGTAGAGGATCGTATCGGCATACGGGATTTCCGGATTTGCATCATCTTCCCAGTCAAACGCTTCCGACAATACCCGGCACTGCACCGGCTTTCCGGCACGTTTCCGGTCCGCCCATTTTTCACGCCCGGTAAGGATCCGCGCATAGGGATCTGCCACAATTTTTCCATCAATCATGAAATTATATTCAAATGATGCAAGATCAGCTCGGTCCAGTTCCAGTGACCAGACATCTCCCATCCGGTGTTTCGGATCAAACGGGATCTTCTCACATGGCTTCTTCTCGCCCGGCCGGTATAAGAGCAGGAAAACCTCCTCTCCGTGTCCCTGTACCAGGATATGAGCGCTTTTTTCTTCCTGCGTGACACCAAGTGGATACAGGATTCTGTTACTGTTTCGATATTCTGCCATTTTAAATCCCCCGTTTTCCCCGACATGAGTATTATTTATTCTTCTGCGCCTCGATCTGTTCTGCCAGGTCGTTCAGATATACCCAGCGGTCCATCTTCTCCTCGAGCGCAGCTTCCTTCTCTTCCTTTTCCTTCATCAGCTCATTGAGCTTCGTAAAGTTCGTTGCGGACGCCTCGATCTCCTTTTCCAGGTTCTCAACCGCCTCTTCCAGCTTCGCGATATCGTCCTCGATCGTATCCCACTCCCGCTGCTCTTTGTAGCTGAATTTCAGCTTCTTTTCCCTCGGTTTCACGTTTGTCCGCGGCGCATTTCCTTCCGGATCGCCCTCTGCGGCTGTCCCGTTCCCCTTATCCGCAGACTTCTTCGCAGATGCCGGATTCTCCGCCGCGCTCTCCGCAAGCTTCGCCTCCCGCTCCGCCTTCGCTGCCTGATAATCCGTGAATCCGCCTTCGTACTGCTGGAGTTTTCCGTCTCCTTCAAACGCAAAAATCCTTCCGACCACACGATCCAGGAAATACCGGTCATGGGAAACCGTGATCACGATTCCCTGGAAGCTGTCAAGATAATCCTCTAAGATCATCAGGGTGCGGATATCAAGGTCATTCGTCGGCTCGTCCAGGATCAGGACATTCGGTGCACTCATCAGGATCTTTAAGAGATACAGACGTCTTCTCTCGCCGCCGGACAGTTTTTCAATCACCGTGTACTGGACAGACGGCGGGAACAGGAACCGTTCCAGCATCTGGGATGCGCTGATGCTGCCATCCTTCGTCTTTACATACTCTGCGACATTCTTGATGTAGTCGATGACCTTGAGACTCGTGTCCATGTCCTCGTTTTCCTGGGAGAAATAGCCGAGTTTTACGGTCTGCCCGATCTCGATCGTACCGGAATCCGGTTTTACCCAGCCCGCGATCATCTTCATCAGCGTCGATTTTCCACTTCCGTTCGGTCCGATATAACCGATCCGGTCATCTTTTAAGAAAAAGTAAGTGTAATCTTTGATCAGGACCTTGTCCCCGTATGATTTACAGAGATCCGTGATCTCGATCGTTGTCCTCCCAAGGCGGCTGGAGATCGACTCCATCTCGACTTTTCCGTCTTCCACCGGTCCCTTTTTGTCCCGCAGTGCCTCGAAGCGCTGGATCCTGCCTTTCTGCTTTGTGGAACGCGCTCTCGCACCTCTCTGCATCCAGGCAAGCTCGGTCCGCAGGATCGACTGGCGCTTGCGCTCGGACGCCTTTTCCATGTCCATGCGCTCCGCTTTCAGTTCCAGGAATCCCTCATAGTTTGCCTGATAGCTGTAGAGTTTTCCGTTATCGAGCTCCACGATCCGGTTTGTCACGCTGTCAAGAAAATACCGGTCATGGGTGATCATCAGGAGCGCGCCCTTAAATTTCTTTAAATAATCTTCCAGCCAGTCCGCCATCTCACTGTCAAGATGGTTCGTCGGCTCGTCCAGGATCAGAAGCTCCGCTGTCGATAAAAGCACCGATGCCAATGCCGCGCGCTTCTTCTGTCCGCCGGACAAATGTTCCACTTTCTCGTTAAAATCCGGGATCCCGAGGCGGTTCAGCATGGATTTCGCCTGGCTCTCAAGGTCCCAGACGTGCTCATGTCCCTCATTTTCCCTTAAAACACTCTCTAACACCGTCTCTCCCGGGTGGAATACCGGGTTCTGCGGAAGATAGCGGATGTCCAGATTTCTTCCCCGGACGATCCGGCCGGAGTCCGGCTCCTCAAGTCCCGCCACCATCTTTAATAAGGTGGATTTTCCTGTTCCGTTGATCCCGATCAGACCGATCTTATCGCCTTCGTTGATGGAAAAATCGGTATCGTCAAAGAGTAATCGTTCTGTATATGATTTCGTCAGATGTTCTGCCGTTACTAAGTTCATGTTATGTCAACCTGCCATTGTTTTATTTCGATCTATCGTCGTTGATTTTCCGACGTTCAGCATTCCACTATTTATCAGTCGATATCCAGCTCCACCGGACAGTGATCGCTTCCCATGATCTCCGTATGGATCTTTGCGCCCACCAGCCTGTCCTTTAAGCCCTCGGAAACGCAGAAATAGTCGATCCGCCATCCCGCGTTCTTTGCTCTCGCCGAGAACCGGTAAGACCACCAGGAGTAGATCCCTTCCTGATCCGGGTAAAAATACCGGAAAGTATCGATAAATCCGGCGCCCAGGAGCTCCGTGAATTTCGCGCGTTCCTCATCGGAGAATCCCGCATTTTTCCGGTTCGTCTTCGGATTCTTCAGGTCGATCTCGTTGTGGGCTACATTGAGATCGCCGCAGAAGATCACCGGCTTCTTTTTCTCCAGCTCTTTCAGGTACGTCCGGAACGCGTCCTCCCACTGCATCCGGTAATCCAGACGTTTCAGCCCGTCCTGGGAGTTCGGCGTGTAGCAGGTGATCACGTAATATTCCGGAAATTCTGCCGTGATCACGCGGCCTTCATGGTCATGTTCCTCGATCCCGAGTCCGTAAGTCACTGCGACCGGCTCTTCCTTCGTAAACATCGCCGTTCCGGAATATCCTTTTTTCTCCGCATAATTCCAGTACTGGTGATATCCCGGAAGCTCCAGATCTACCTGGCCTTCCTGCAGCTTGCTCTCCTGGATGCAGAAGATATCTGCGTCCGTCTCCTTTAAATATTCTAAAAATCCCTTTCCCAGGCAGGCACGAAGGCCGTTTACGTTCCAGGAAATCATTTTTTTCATAGATTCGTTCTCCATTTCTATCGCACTCTTGCATGGACCGTTCTGAATTGTATCCTGCAGACATGAAAAATTACAGATATTCTGCGATCCGCATATAAGTTAAGTATATCATCATTCCATATGATTTACCATCATAAAATACTCCGGACTGCAGCCGGTGAATAACGCGAGCAGTAACGATCTCTCCCCGTCCACATGATGGCCGGCTAAAGAAAAAACAAGGTCCCCGCTGCAGCATCATGCGCCGCAGGGGAACCTTGCCTGTTTTTCTTTTGATTTTTAACCGACCACACTCTTATCGATGACTTTCCAGTAAAGCGCCTTTTTCTCGACAAATTCCGAGATCAGATACAGCGCCAGACCGATCACGCTTAAGAGGATGACTGCATTTAAGATCATCTTGATATCATATGTCTCGCTTCCCAGTGTCAGCAGATATCCGAGTCCCGCTTTGGCTCCGATCATCTCGCCGATAACAGCACCTGTCATCGCCTGTGTCAGGGCAAGCTTGATACCGGACAGCATCATTTCGATGGAATACGGAACCTCGATCTTACAGAATGTCTGCCATTTGCTGGCTTTGAGCACCTTCATCAGATTGTATACATTATCTTCAATGGAACGGATCGCGGACACCTCGTTGATCATGATCGGGAATGATACGACCAGGATAACAAGGGCTGCCTTTGATTCGATGCCGAGTCCCATCCACAGGATAAATAACGGTGCGAGGGAAATCTTCGGCGCTGTCTGGATAATGATGACAAACGGCATGATCAGGCGTTCAATAAACCGGATCTTCGCCATAATATACCCGAGGATCAGTCCGATCACAATACCGATCACGGTTCCCATAAGGATCTCTTCCATCGTGACACGGATATGTTTCATGATATCACCGCTGACGAACAGCTTTACCATTGAATCTGCCAGTTCTGCCGGGCCGGGAAGCAGATAATTCGGTACATGAAAGAGCCGGATATACAGTTCCCACACGATCAGAAACAACGGCAGAAACAATGCCGGAAGAATGATTTTTCTGTATTTTCTGTAAAACATCTCTCACCTCATAACTCTTCCAGCCCGGAGCTGGGAAATCTTTGTTCTCTCTTATTTTGCCGGTGTATAAAGAAGCTCTGCTGCATCGAAGGTCTCATCGATGTTGCCGATCTCTTTGGATTTATTGATGAGTGCCTGCCACTTCTCCGGATTAGATGCGCCGATTCCGTTCTCTGCTGTGTAGTCGCTCTGCCATAATGTCTTTACGAATACATCATTTAAGATCTGGACAACAACATCTCTCTTTTCTGCGAATGTCGGTGCATATTTCTCGATGGACATATCAACTGCCTCTTCTACATGGCCGTCGATGATGTATTCGATCGCTTTGTTTAATGCGCGGCAGAAGCCATCAACTGTTTCCGGATCTTTCTCAACAAGTGCATCGCCTGCAACTAATACGTTTCCGAAGGACGGAAGGAACTGGTCACATGTGATCTCGCTTGCAGCGAAACCGGAGTTGTTTAACTCGATCGTTCTGAGTTTGGAGAATACGATCGCATCGACCTGACCCTCAGTGAGAGCTGTCAGGATCGCACCTGTACCAACGATCTCAACCTGAACATCGTCGATGGTAAGTCCTGCGGACTCCAGAGCTGCCTGAAGCTGGAAATAGTTTGCGCTTCCAAGGCTTGTTACCGCTACTTTTTTGCCCTTTAAGTCAGCCGGTGTGCTGATTCCGGAATCACTTCCGAAAATGATCGCTCCAAGACCTTCCTGGTATGTTGTGTGAACAACCTTTACCGGGATTCCCTGTGCTTTTGCAGCTACAACTGCATCTGCATTCGGGAAACCGAACTCAACATTTCCTGCTGCGACATTCTTTACGATATCAGCAGCTGCTGCATAATAAAACTCTACATTCAGACCTTCTTCTGCGAAGTATCCGTTTTCCTGTGCAAGATATAACGGTGCGTAATACGGAACAGCGGAACCGTCGATCTGGATGGAAACAGTCTTTAAGTCTCCTGCATCCTTTGCCTCGGCTGCTGTTGTTTCGTCTGCTTTGCTCTCTTCCGCAGCAGTTGTCTCTGCTGCTGTTGTTGCGGCTGCCTCACTCGCTTTGTTTGCGCTGTCAGAGCTACATCCTGCAAGCATGGACACTGCCATGGCTGCTGTCAGTACGGTTGCAAGAATTTTCTTTCTCATAGTACTCTCTTTCTCCTTTTCATAATGGATGATACATTTGCTCCCGCCGGGTGATATTCCCGGCATTTATAATTTTCCCTGCCGTCTCCGGCCGGGTCATTATCATAGATCCGTTATCCGCAGTATCTTTTTCCGCTATTTTCTGTGAAGATATTCCTTATATAATTTTTCTCCTGCTGCCAGTGCCGTTCTGCACATTTCCTTCTGCGCAGGTTCAAAATCCACCAGCCACTGGTCCGTGATCCGGTTGCAGTGTACCGCGCAGATACTTCCCGAGAAAACATTGTTCAATGACGCCAGCGTGAAGATTGTCTCCGCTTCCATCTCCATGTTCAGGATGTTCCATTTTTTATACTGTTCCAGGACCGCATTTTCATCATATCCCGTTTCAAACGGCATCTGACGTCCCTGACCATGGTAGAAAGAGCCGACCGACATGCAGACTCCCATGGAATATGGCTGTTCTCTCTCTTCACACGCACGTTTCAGACAGTCCAGGACCTCGAACGATGCCAGCGCCGGGTATTCCGATGGTGCGTAAAAGCACGATGAACCGCCTCTCCGGACAGCACCTGTGTTTAATACCATAGCGCCGCACGGCACCTCTTCCTTCAGGACACCTGTTCCGCCGATCCGGATCAATGCTTTTGCTCCGAGCGCGATCAGCTGGATCACAGCGATCTCTGTTGACGGTGCGCCGATCCCTGTGGAACACACTGTAATTTTAATGCCATTGTAATATCCTGTCCCAACCACGTATTCCCGGTAATTGCTGACGATCCTGTAATCTTCCAGCAGATCCTCAAACATCGATACGCGCGCCGGATCCCCCGGAAGCAGCACGATCTCTCCAATATCATCTGCCGTACACTGGATATGCGGCATTTTTCCATTCATCGTCGGTGATGAAGCCGATGTAAAATTCACACAAATCTCCTCCAAAAACTTTCTTCCTTTGTCTTTTTCCGAACAGGCGCAGTCCTTATCAGTTCTTTGACTCATGCCAGTACAGGAATTTATCTTCCAGCACGCTGATCACCTGGTATGTCGCGATTCCCAGGATGATCGTTACGATGATGCCTGCGAGCAGCATCGGTGTGTCATATGTCGATGATGCATATGTTAAAATGTAGCCAAGGCCCTGTTTTCCCGACATCCATTCTGCAACGATCGCTCCGATGACTGCCTGGACGATCCCCACTTTCATGCTCGCAAAAAGTGCCGGAAGTGAATACTGCATCTCAACCTGTGAAAAGATCTGCCATTTTGATGCCTTTAAGATCTTCATCAGGTTTCTGACATCCGGCGGGATCGATTCCAGTCCCAGCATCATGCCTGACAATACCGGAAACAGTACCATGGAAATGATCAGGACAACTTTTGATACAAGTCCGATCCCGAACCAGATAACGAACAGCGGAACAAGAGCGATCTTCGGCGCTGTCTGCAGAAAGATCAGATACGGCATCAGCATCGTTTTCAACGCATCGACCTTGATAAATATATATCCAAGTACGATCCCGAGAAACGCTCCGATCACAAACCCGAGAATGACCTCATATGTTGTCGTCCAGAGATGGGGATAAACCGTTCCCTTTACAAACATTTTTTCCAGACTGTTCCATACTTTCGGCGGCGATGGCAGAATGTACGCCGGTACATGTTTCACTGCAACGTAGATCCACCAGATCGCAATAAAGACACCGACGGAAAGTGCATACTCCCCGATCGTTCTTAAGACACCCTGAAGTTTTCCATTTTTCTTCATCCGATGATCCCCCTCAGGTACTTATTGTATTCTGTAAATTTCGGATCATTTCTTGTCGCTTCTCCCCTCGGGCGCGGCAGATCGATCTCGACCATCTCCTTTACGCGTCCCGGTCTCGCCGACATGACGAGCACCCGGTCTGACAGGAACGTCGCCTCCTCGATGCTGTGTGTGACAAAGATGACCGTCTTTTTCGTCTTCTGCCAGATCTTCAGCAACTCCTCATTTAAATGGTCCCGCGTCAGGGCATCCAGCGCACCGAACGGCTCATCCATCAGGAGCAGCGGCGCATCGTAGGAAAGCGCACGGACGATGGAAACCCTCTGTTTCATACCGCCGGAAAGTTCTCGCGGGAGCGCTGTCTTGAACTCGGAAAGTCCTGCAAGTTCTAAGAGTTCATCGAGCTTTTTTTCATTCTCTTCCGTCTGTTTTTTCTGGATCACAAGCGGAAATTCCGCATTCTGTCTTACATTCTTCCACGGAAGCAGGACAGAATCCTGGAAAACAAAGCCCATCTGCTGGTCTGCGCCGTCACGGTACTCGATCGTGCCGGATGTCGGTTTGTCGAGGTTTCCGATGATCCGTAAAAGTGTTGATTTTCCGCATCCGGACGGACCGATGATCGAGATAAACTCACCCGGCCGGATCTGAAGATTGATATCCTTCAACGCTACTGTATCCTCTTTTAAGAGGTTGCTGTATACCTTGTTTAAGCCTTTTAACTCTACGCTGTACTCACTCATAACGTTCCTCCTTTTTCTTTACCGGATTGCCTCAGAAATTTCTTCCGCATATGCCTTTAACAGGCGGATCCGTTCCTGCATCTCTTCTTCATTTCCGTCTTTCAGCGAAGTAAATGCCAGTGCTGCCGCCGGCTCCCCGTTGATATCAAAGATCGGGCACGCCACGCCCTGGATACCAAGCTGCAGTTCTTCATCGATCACGGAATATCCCTGGGCGCGGATGCGGTCAAGCTCTGCATTTAACTCCTGCAGCCCTGTTTTTGTATTCGGCGTAGTCTTTGTTCTCGTCTCTTTTTCCAGGATCTCAAGCGCCTGTTTCCTGTCCATATACGCCATAAACACACGGCCGGCAGAGGTAGAATAAAACGGGATCACATGACCGATCTTCATCATGTACATATTGGAATCGCCGCGTTCACTGCATGCAATGTTCATGGCGACGCCGTGCTCCATGATACAGAGGACTACATTCCTGTCAATTTTTTCTGCAAGTTTCTGCATCGATGTCTGTGCTGTCTGTGTGAGTGCACTTCCCTTTACAACACCTGCCGCAATACCGCAGATTTTATATCCCAGACGATATTTTTTTGTCTGTGCATCCTGAACAACAAGGTGATTTCCTTTCAGACTTGTGAGTATCCGATGGGTAGAACTTGCCGGGATATTCAGCTGTTCTGCAAGTTCCGTAACGGACAAGCCATCCATGTTCCGGCTCAGGACCTCCAGCGCACTCAGTGCGCGATCAACTAACTGCATAATTGCCTCCACTTGTTGTCGCAGCAGCAGCTAGTAAAGCGGACATTCGCAATCCGCTTCGCTACTTGCTCATGAACGCAGTCGCTTCGCGATCTGTCAGTGGGAGCTTTCAACTCCCACTGACATAAGCATCCCACTCACCCACCGCTTAGTGCTCCGCGCACTTGAAGCGGGGGAATGCTTATCTGCGTTCAAACAGCTGCCGTATATCATCGCTCGTCATTTATTCATTCCGTGTAGTGGAATAGTATTCCGTAAACTGAAATTAGTTTTATCTATTTTAACATTTTCCGCACTTCAATGCAATGTCAAGTGACTTTTCCTCCCATCTTTGGCATACACTACAATTTCATGGGACAATTTTTGTATATTTTTGACGATTTTCATTCCGCTTAATGGAATATATATTTTTTAGTACAGAAAAAGCGACAGAATTCCCGGAGTTTTTTTCGTTCATTCTGTCGCTTTCCTGTATCTTATTCCTTTTATTTCAGGAATCTTGCCTCCCAGGCATATTCCTGCATCTTTTCGATCTCCTCGTCGCTGAATCCGAGCTGTTCCTTTAAGACTTCCTTCTCTTTCTGAAGTGTCGTTCTGGAACATGTCCGGTTATCAGAGTTTACTGTCACATGGACTCCCTCATCGAGAAGCTTGTGGATCGGATGCATCTCGATCGCCGGGACAACTTTTGTGTGGTAATTGCTCGTCACACATACCTCAAGTGTCACATTCTCGTCGATCAGTCTCCGGATCAGTTCCGGATCATTGATCGCCGCAACTCCATGTCCGATGCGCTTTGTCCCGAAGGAAAGCGCTGTCTTCATGCTATCCGGTCCGGCAGCCTCTCCTGCATGGATCGTCATCGGGATTCCGTATTCACGGACTTTCGCAAAGACAGGTGCAAAGTTTTCCGTCGGGAACAGGCCTTCCGCGCCGGCAATGTCAACCGCGCACACGACCGGTCCAAGATACTTTTTCGCTGTCTCCACCGTCTGCATGTTCAACGCTTCATTGTCTGCTCCGCGCATGCAGCAGAGGATCAGTCCGACACGGATCTCCGGATAGGCCTTCATGCCGCGCTCCGCACCGCGGATCGCTGCCTCGACAACTTCATCCTGCGTCAGACCGCCATTTACGGAAAGCTGCGGTGCAAAGCGGATCTCCGCATAATCCACACCTTCCTTTGCAAGATCTTCCACAAGCTCATAAGTCACACGCTCGATCGCGTCTGCTCTCTGAAGGACAAGAAGCGGAAGATCAAAGCGCTCCAGATATTCCTCCAGTGTCCTGCAGTCTTCCGGCACTTCCATTTTATACTTTACTTCTTCCGCGCTCTCCGCAGGAAGCCTGATCCCCTGTTCTTTCGCAAGCTCCCAGACTGTCTCCGGGCGGAGTGAGCCGTCCAGATGTAGGTGAAGTTCTGTTACATGACCCATAGATTCATTCTCCTTTCTGTCTTCTAAAAACAGCTCCCGTTCCCAGGAGCTGTTTCCTCTCCGGCCGGGATCACTTCCCAGCCGCAGCTTTCATCTGTTTCTTTTTCTTGTTATGTTCTACCATCGCGCAGTAGATCGTGTAGGCAATGATGATGATGAGATAAGGCATCATCTGGATAAACTGAAGCGGAATGGAAGAATTCTGCAGATAGTTCGCAAGGCTCTGGCAGAATCCGAACAGCAGGGATGCAAGCATTCCGATCACTGCATTTCCCGCCGCGATCGCCTGCGTCGCCAGTGCGATATAACCGCGTCCGGCAGTCATTCCGGATGAGAAAAGTCCTACATATCCCATGGACAGGAAGGCGCCCGCCATACCTGTCAGGATCCCGCTCAGGCAGAGTGCGATATATTTGATCCGCTTTACCGGAATGCCGACTGATTCCGCCGCATCCGGAGATTCCCCGACCGCACGGATATGCATACCGAGTCTTGTGTACTTAAACATATACCATACAACTGCCACTAAAACAAGTGCTGTGTATGTCAGGACATGATGTCCGGAAAGGACAGCACCGATCACCGGGATGTCTTTTACGACCGGGATCGTTAAACTCGGAAGTTTTAAAGATTCCAGGGATGTGGATGCGCCTTTTTCCCCCGTGATCAGGTAGAGGACGAAGATCGTTCCCCCGGATGCAAACGTGTTTAATGCGATACCGGAAATGACCGCATTGGAGTTTAATTTCAGGATAAAGTAGGCGAGAATGTTGCTGACAACAAATCCTGCAAATACCGCCCCCAGGAATCCGATCCATGCGCTGTGGGAAAAGGCGCTGACGACAACGCCGACAAACGCGGAGATCAGCATCGTTCCTTCCAGTGCGATATTGCTTGTCCCCGATCTGGACGAGATCATCGCGCCAAGTGTTGTTAAGAGCACCGGCGTCGCGCTTCGGAACATCGCGAAGTAGAACTCCGGGAGACTTAATGTTTTTAAAATTTCCTGTAAAAGATTCATCTGTTACGCCTCCCCTTTCAGTGCTTTTTTCGCTTCTTCGCGCTGTTTCCATCCCGCCATGAACCGCTCTGCCGTTACAAACAGGATCAGAACGGCCTGGATGATCGAAACGAGCTCATTCTGTACATCAGAGCGGCGTGACATGAGGTCCGCACCGACACGGATGTATGCCAGGAAAAACGCGGCAAACGGGACCATTTTCGGATTGTTGCCGGACAGGATCGCGATGATGACACCGTCCCATGCGTAGGACGGGGAATCCTGCCAGTTGAAACGCTGGTACATTCCCATCTGCTCCACGGCACCGCCGAGACCGGCAACAGCACCTGCAATGATCTGGGTCATGATGATGACACGGCTTGTCCTGATCCCGGAATATTTTGCGAATTCCGGATTGCTTCCGGAGATGCGCACTTCATATCCGAATTTCGTCTTGTATACAAGAATGTATAAGGCGATCACGGCCGCGATCGCGATCAGGTATCCAACATGGAAATTTGTCCCCGGGATCAGCTTTCCGAGTGCTGCCGTCGCCTGATATTTCTTTGATGCAAAGGTTCCCGCCTCGCGGTCTGCCAGGAATTTTGTCACATTGTAAATCCCGAGATAGAAGAATACATAGTTGAACATCAGGGAAGTTACAAGTTCATTTGTGTGGAAATACACTTTCAAAAGAGCCGGGATGCTGCCGATCACTCCACCGACTGCCGCTGCCGCGATCATGATGACGATCGGGTGGACTGCAAACGGAAGAGATGTTTTGATGGCAAGCGCCGCGGTCACGACCGCGCCTGTATACAGACATGCATCCGCGATCATCGAGAAGTTTCCGGACTTAAAGACAAGTCCCAGCGCAAGTCCTGTAAAGATCAGCGGCACACTGCTCGCAAATACTTCAAAAAAGTGACGTTTCGACTGCAGCGGTCCCAAAAACAGGTTGTAGATCGCTGTCACCGGTTCTTCACTGACTGCGAAGATGACTGCCACAGACAGGGCAATGGCGATCCCGAATGCACAGAGCAGTCTTACGATGGTAAATTTCTTATTCACAGCAGGCACCTCCGATCTGCTCTTTGGAATCTTCTTTTACACCGAGCATGTAAAGACCAAGCTCGTTCTCCGATGTCTTCTTCACATCCGCGATATGTCCGACGATCCGGCCTTCATGCATGACGAGGATCGTGTCGCTCAGGGAAAGGATCTCGCTCAGATCCGCGGAGACGAGCAGGATCGCTTTCTTTCTGCTTCTCATGTCAACGATCTTTTTCCGGATGAACTCGATCGCACCGACATCGATTCCGCGCGTCGGCTGGTTCATGATCAGGAGATCCGGTTCATAGTCAAACTCACGGCCAACAACGACCTTCTGGACATTACCACCGGAAAGTTCCGCGATGGACTGTTTGGAATTATCGTATTTTACGAGGAATTCCTTTAAGATCCTGTTTGTAAACTCGCTGATCTTTTTGCTGTCGAGAAGTCCGTGTGTTTTTAATTTATCCGTATAGTAAACCTTTGAGATCGTGTTGTCCTCCAGGGAAAGTTTCGGAGCCGTTCCGAATTTCATACGGTCTTCTGAGACATGGGAGATTCCTGCTTCCTGACGGGCGAGTACCGGAGCATTGGAAATATCCTTTCCATTCATCGTGATCGTTCCCTGCTGCTGCTTTAAGGTTCCGACGATCGCCTCAACGAGCTCCGACTGTCCGTTTCCATCAATACCGGCAATTCCGAGGATCTGGCCCTCTTTGATGGAAAACGAGACATGATCCAGTCTCATCTTTCCGAACTGGTCCACATAGACAAGATCTTTTACTGAAAAGACGGTTTTTCCAAACTCCATCTCCTCTTTTTCAATATCCAGGCTGACATCACGGCCGACCATCAGGCGGGAGATCTCCCTCTCATCAAGATCTGAGATCTCATACGTTCCCATGGTCTTTCCGTCCCTGAGGATCGTCATGCGGTTGCAGAGTGCCTTGACTTCATTTAGTTTGTGTGAGATGAAGATGATCGTGTGGCCATGTTCTCTTAAAAGTTTTAACTGTTCAAACAGTTCCTCTGTTTCCTGCGGTGTCAGCACGGCTGTCGGCTCATCCAGGATCAGGATATGCGCGCCCCGGTAGAGTGCCTTTAAGATCTCAAGTTTCTGGCGCATGGCAAGAGAAATGTCTTCGACCTTTTCTTTTGCCTCTACCTTCAGATTGTATTTGTCGGAAAGTTCTGTCGTGATCCGCACTGCTTCTTTCCTGTCTACTTTCAGTGCGGTTCCCGGCTCTGCACCGAGGATCAGGTTCTCCGCCACAGTCATGGACGGGACCTGCATAAAGTGCTGGTGCACCATGCCGAGTCCGGCCGCGATCGCATCGCTGGATGAAGAGAAGTGTACTTCTTTTCCATCCACAAAGATCTGGCCTTCCGTCGGTGCCAGCATACCAAACAGCATTTTCATCAAAGTTGACTTTCCTGCACCGTTCTCTCCGACCAGCGCATGGATCTCACCTTTTTTGATCTGCAGATTGACATTATGGTTTGCCACAACGCCGCCCGGGTATACTTTTGTGATATTCCGGGCCTCTAAAATGATCTCCTGCTCCATTCATTCTCCTCCAGGTAAAGCTCTTATCCGCCTGTATGTTCCGGCAGTTGTCCCACCGTTATGCATGATGATAAAAAGCAACATCTCCTGCGATCCGCGGACAGGGAAAGCGCCGGGCGGTCTGCTCCGGGATGACCCCGGGAACAGTATTTTCCGCCTGCTGCTTCATTTCTGCCTGATACAGGAGATGTGAACTAAACTATGGGTGCATGTCTCAGCTGTTTTCCTTTACTGTGCTCCGTTGATGATGCCTTTTAAGGTTGCCTCATCCATGCCGTAAGCGGAATCAACCTTGACCTCGCCGGAAAGCAGTTTCTCTTTTGCGTCCTCGACTGCCTTCTTTGCATCGTCAGATACAACAGACTGATAGATATCATTGTCAGCAAGACCTACAACGCCGTCCTCGATACCAAGGGTCTGATATTCACCATACGGAAGTGTTCCATCAACTGCCTTCTCAACTGCATTGTAGATGCTGTCGCCAACGCCCTTGATCGCGGAAGAGATGATGAAGTTTGCCTCGTCCTTGCCCTCGTAAGCAAGTGCCTGGTCGGAGTCAACACCGATGCAGTACTTCTTGCTTTCTGCAGCTGCCTCGATAACACCTACGGATGCCGGACCTGCTGCTACGAATACAACGTCAGCGCCGTTGGAGTACTGAGTGATCGCAAGCTCTTTTGCTGTTGCGGAGTCAACATAAGAACCAACGTAGGAAACAAGTACCTTCACATCCGGATCTACGAACTGAGCGCCCTCGATGAAGCCGACTGCAGAGTCGTTGATAACAGCTGCTGTATCCTTTGCACCTACGAAACCGATCACGTTGTCTTCGTTTGCGTATTCCATATCGGACTTTGTCGCACTTGCTGCAAGAACACCTGCAAGGAATGCGCCCTCGTTCTGCTTGTAGCTCATGGAGTATACGTTGCTTAAGTCGCCGATGGTGTAGTCAACATCTGTATCAAAGATGATGAACTTCTTCTCCGGGAACTCCTGAGCAACCTTCTCTGTGATCTCCTTCATATCCCAGAGACCTGTGATGATAAGGTCTGCATCGGACTCACAAGCGTCTAACATGGAACCTTCAAACTTTGTCTTGTCGCTGCCCATCTCGACCATGTTTACTTCAACCTTGTCGCCAAGCTCAGCCTCAAGCTTTTCCATGCCGGCCTGCGCGGAATCATTGAATGCCTTATCGCCGAAAGAACCGGTAACAAGAAGTGTCACTTTTAACTTCTCACCGTTTGTCTCTGCCTTTGCTGCCTCCGCAGTTGTTTCAGCAGCTGCAGTTGTCTCTCCTGCTGCGGCTGTTGTCTCAGTCTTGCTCTCGCTCGCGCATCCGAACAGCATGGAAGCTGCCAGTGCCATAGCCAGTGTGCTGCATACGATTTTCTTTCTCATAATTAGTTGTTCTCCTTTTCGTAAAACGTTGATTTATTCAAACTGTCCAGGGTCTCCAGATAGTTCTCCTTGTTCATTACCGGCTGGAATGCCTCTTTGATCTTCCATGCAGAAGCACCGCCGTCAGACAGCAGGTCGATCACGGTGTCCGCAAAATAATGTGCCGGAACACAATATGCCTGTTCAGGATCCACCGTCTTAAAATCTTTTCCGTGGATGCTGCCTTCAAATCCGGCAACTCCGATCTCGACGATCGGCCACATCAGTGACAGATCTCCCATATCACCGGAAGCAAATCCGTGGGTTCCCTGGGCGATCATGCTCTCATCGATGTAATCCAGAATATGTTTTTTCACAAGCGCTGTCAGGTTCTCGTCCTGATGAAGCGGGAAGTATCCCGGAGTATCCTGGATCTCCAGATCACAGTTGATCGCAAGTGCACCTGCGCGGATCGCACGCGTTACTTTCGCGTTCGTCTCGAAGATCGCCGGAACGGTTTTCGCCCGGACATACATTTCCAGCTGCGTTCTTGCCGGGATCGTGTTGACGGACTGTCCGCCTTCCGGAACGAAGAAATGGACACGGATCGCATCATCAGCGCGGAATGTCTCGCGCAGGAAGTTGATTCCGGTCATTGCGAGATTGACTGCATTTAATGCATTTACACCACCTTCCGGATTTGCGCCCGCATGCGCCGCCTTTCCAGTAAAGATCGCGCGTTTCATGATGAAACCGTTTAAGCTGGAGCCGATCTCCGCATGATATTTTGTCATGTCGATCCCCATTGCATGGCAGGAAAGCATGAGATCCACATCGTCGAACACGCCTGTGGCGATCATTTCCTGTTTTCCTGATGGGTGGGAGATCTTTCCCTCTCTGATCAGCTCTTTCCGGTAATCCATATCGCAGAATTCTTCTGCCGGCGTTACAAGAAGTGTAACCTTGCCGCAGAGATCTTTCAACATCCCTGATTCTTTGATCGCCAGGAATAAACTCATCATGACGCCGAGCTGACCGTAATGACCGCATGTGTGGGCGGCATAGCTGTCCTCGCTGGCATACGGATGTCCGAAAGTCGGAACTGCGTCAAATTCCGTGATCAGACCGATATTCGGACCCGGTTTTCCCGAATCCAGCACAGCGCGGATTCCCGTGTAAGCAACATCCTCATGCGGGATCCCTGCTTTATCCAGAGCCTCGATCGTTTTTTCTCTCGTTCTGAATTCCTTGAATCCAAGTTCCGGATGGCGGTAAATGTCCTCACTCATCGCGATGATCTCCGGAAGGATCCGGTCTAATGTTTCATGAACCTGTTTCATGGTCTTTTGTTTCCTCCTTCACTACACTTGCGGGATCTGCCCATCGACTGTCCCTTCCCGGACCAGTGCTCTGTTTTGTGTCTGCGGACCCCTCTGATCATTCATGATCTACTGGTATAGTGCAGAACTTATCATACATAGTTTTATAGGTAAATGTCAAGAATATTTCTTTTCCTGGTAAATAAAAAGTAGGCTGCCGCACATTTCATGCAGCAGCCCACTTGCCAACTGTATTCTCCGGTCTTTTTATCTCTGTCGCACTGACTTGGAGATCTGTTCCGCAAATTGTCGTAAAAGACAGATCCTTCTGACCAGTTCTCTCGTATTTCCATCTTTGATCGACACAAATGTCAGCGCTGCCATGATATCACCATAAAAATCAAAGATCGGGCATGCCGCTTCCTGCTTGTAGCTCTGCTCTTCGCAGTCAACGAGCGTATATCCCTGCCGGCGGATATGTTCCATCTCCTTCATATCCGGCTCCATATACTGATAAGCGCGGTCATGAAACCAGCGTGTTTTCTATCAGTTTTTATGATTTCTGCGCCTAATAAATGATGTTTACGAGTCCGGTCGAGCAAATCGGGATAAATGTAAGGATCAGAAGGCAGCCGAATAACAGTGCATAAAACGGAACGGCTTCCTTGATGAAATCCTTTGTGGAACACTTTGTAACACCGCAGGTTACAAACATTAATGTTCCCATCGGCGGTGTGAAAGCACCGATGGCGTTTGCGAAAATAAATACCATTGCGAAGTGAATCGGATCGATTCCGTATGCTGTCGCGGCCGGCGCAAATAACGGCACGAGAACGATCATGCTGGCATTTCCTTCTACGAACATGCCGACAAAGATCAGGAAGATATCAACAGCAACAAGGAAAATCCATTTATTATGGATCACAGAGATCATCCACTGGGTAAACATCTGCGGGATCATCTCTTTTGTGAGGATCCAGGAGAATGTAGACGCCGCCGCAACGATCAGCATGATGGATGACGTTGTCATAAGAGTCTCTTTTAAGCCCTGACGAATTTCATTCGGTCCCAACTCTCTGTAGCCGAATCCGAGGACAGCAGCATATACGATTGCAACAGCACCGGCCTCTGTGGCCGTAAATATACCGAGACGAACGCCGCCGATGATGATGATCGGAAGGCATAACGGGAGAATTGCCGGCTTAAAGGATGTCCAGAACATGGATCCTGTCATTTTCTCCTTGCGAAGCGGAAGATATCCGCGCTTCTTGGAGATCTTCGATACCATGAACATCATGGTCGCACAGAGGAGAATTCCCGGTCCGAAACCTGCGATAAACAATTTACCGATGGACACGTTCGCAATACATCCATAAAGGATCAGTCCGATTCCCGGCGGAATCAGCGGTGTGATCATACTGGAGGCGGCGGTGACTACTGTGGAGAATGCGCGTCCGATTCCTTTTGCTTCCATCTCAGGGACAAGCATTTTAGCCTCCATCGCCGCATCTGCAAGCGCGGAACCGGAAAGTCCGCCCATCAATGTACTTAATAAGATATTTACCTGAGAAAGTCCACCGTACATTCTTCCGGTCAGTACGGAACAGAAGTCCATGATCCGTTTCGTAACACCCGTATAATTCATCAGAACACCGGCACATACGAAAAACGGAATTGCGAGAAGTGTCACGCTCTCAGATCCGGTGATTGCCTGCTGGGCAAATACCGCCGGATTGATGCCCGGGGTCATGACAAAGTAAATAACGGAAGCTCCAAGTACCGCTACAAAAACCGGGATCTTAAGAAATAACAGCGCAAGGAGAACAATTGCCATAATACCAACTGCTGAGTTCATTCCTTCTCCTCCTTTCCGTCGCCTTTAAATAATTCTTTTAATTCATAATATTTCTGCTCCGTATAGCTGATCAGCATGAGCACGATGGAGACCGGTGCGATCGCGTAGATCGTAGAATACGGGATCATTAAGATCGGGGTCTTTCTGCTTGTGCGCAGCATAATAGCGATATAGTTCTGGCTTCTGAAGAAGAAGTAGATCAGTACTGCGTATACAACAACAGGAATCAGAAGTTCCACGATTTTTCTCAGGCTCTTTGGCAATGCATCTACAAGAATTTCAATTGCCACATGGCTTTTTGTACGGAACGCCGCCGGAGCCGCCAGGAATGTGATCCATACCATGCATGCCAGCTGGAGTTCTTCTTCCCAGGTAAACGGATTATTAAAGATGTAACGCATCAGTACGCCGAAAAAGGTCACACAGATCAGGACCAGGAGAACCAATGACGCTACAGCAACTTCGATTTTATCCAGGATATCCAGTATTTTCTTCATTGTCATTCCTCACCATCCTTCGATCATCCGGCAAATCATGTTTTCCGGATCTTTATAAAAGAAATCTCATGGAAGACTGAAACCGCCATGAGATTTCTTTCTGTCACATCCTGCAGTTTACTGGATTGCTGCCTTTACAGTATCATAAAGGCCATCGCTCCATCCAAACTGGGAACCTTTCTCATAGAAGGAAAGGCTTGCTTCTTTCCACTGCGCTCTCTCTTCGTCTGTAAGCTCTGTGAATGTTACGCCTGCATCTTCCAGTTTCTTTCTGTAGTCGTCGTTAGCTGCTTCCTGCTTCTCGTTATTGTAGAGACCAGCTTCTTCGCATGTCTTGAATAACAGATCCTGCTGCTCCTGTGTTAAGGTGTTGAGGTAATCTGTTCCGATGCACCATGTTGTGAAGTTTAAGATATGTCCTGTCATAAGGATATTCTTTGTAACTTCCTGGAAGCTCTGTCCGTATAATGTGGAGAGCGGATTCTCAACGCCGTCAAGAGTACCGTTCTGTAATGCGGTGTAAACATCACCAAGTGCCATCGGTACTGCTGTAGCTCCTAATGCATTGAAGCCTTCTACATAGATCTGGCTGTTTGCAAGACGGATCTTTTTACCTTTGATGTCTGCCGGTACAACAGCTTTGTCTTTTGTCATTAACTCACGTTCTCCATAGACCCAGTTGGAACCAAGAACGGTGAGTCCTTTATCCGCAAGCTTGCTGCACTGCTCTTTGTACCAGTCGCTGTCGATCAGTTTCCAAACCTCATCCCAGTTATCGAAGAAGAACGGTCCATAGAGGATACCAAGATCCGGAACACCGTAATCAGCATAGAAAGCGCCGTCTGCGATCGTGATCACGTTCTCGCCCATGACCATCTGGTCGATCAGTTTACTCTTGTTTCCGAGTGCGCTGTTTGCGAATACTTTGAGTTCCATGGTGCCATTGCTCTCTTCTTTTAAGAGCTCTGCCCATTTTTCAACAGCCTGTCCGATCGGCTCCTCGGTCGTGTTCTCAAAACCGATGTTGATCGTTACAACGTCTCCGGATGCTGCCGCTGCGGTCGTCTCTTCTGTTTTGGACTCCTCAGCTGCTTTTGTCTCTGCCGGTGCTGCGGTTGTGCTTGTGGATGCGCTGCTGCCACATGCGCTCAGGACCATGGATGCACACATAACTGCTGATACGGCTGCCATTGCTCTTTTCTTCATAAGTTTTTTCCTCCCATAAATAAAATACATTTTTACAGTTTCTGTTTAAAACTCGAATTCAGCTTTTACGATTTCCCCATAATTTTTATCGAGATCTTCAAATGCTTCTTCCGCATGATCTGCGGAATATGTTCTGGAAATCAGTTTTGTAAGATCCACAAATCCTTCGCGGACAAGTTTTAATACTGCCCGGAAATCGTCTGAGGTTGCACCTCTGGATCCATACATATTCAATTCTTTTCTCTGAACTTCCAGGAAATTGAAATCCGCATTTTTCTTCGCGACACCGATCACAACCATCTTTCCGCGGCTGGCAACTGCCTTCACACAGGCTAAGAATGTTGCCGGGGCGCCAACAGCTTCCACCGTTGCGTCGAATCCGTCTCCTCCTGTGACCGTCCCGATAAATTCCGTCAGTTTTTCCGGGCTGTCATTGACAAATCCGCCGTCCAGCCCGAAATCATTGACTGCTTTTTTTACCTTTTCTTCGGCAATATCCGTGATATAAGCTTTCGCTCCGAAACTTTTTGCCGCAACACCGGCCAGGATCCCGATCGCTCCCGCGCCAAAGATCAGCACCTTGTCCCCCGGTTTTAATTCCGCTCTGGACACACCGTGGTAACTGATACAGAATGGCTCAACGAGCGCCAGCTCCTTCGGATCGATCCCTGCGCCGTCAAACAGCCGCTCGACCGGCATCGTGAAGTAGTCGCTGAAAGCTCCTTCCCTCTGGACACCCATCGTCTCGTTGTGGATGCAGGCATTCACATAACCGCGCCGGCAGGAATAACAGGTCCCGCAGTTGAAATACGGGTTTCCCGTCACCAGCATTCCTTTTTTGATCCCATATGGATTCTCGCCGACTTCCACAACCTCGGCTGCGAATTCATGTCCGATCGTACGCGGATAGCTGACGTATGCGGACTGGCCGCGGTAGGAAGCCAGGTCACTTCCGCAGATCCCTCCGCAGACCATTTTCAGTAATGCCTCTCCCTGTTTTGGAACCGGAATTTCTCTTTCGGCTGTCACAGCCTTCCACGGTTCCGGAAGAACGATCGCTCTCATTTCAGATCACTCCTTATTTTACCCCTGTCATGAACTCATGCAGGAAGCGGAAGCCCCAGCCTTCGCCTTCACGCGGACGGGCAAAACCATTGTCGATGACCATCGGATTATCGATGATCGCATCGATCCAGTCAAAGCTCTCTGCGCCATACGGGTTTGCAACTGTGCAGAGAAGCGGTACATCATAGTCTTTATAGTAGTGAGGAAGTACCGGAATATTGTAAGCGTTTGCAAGTGCCGCGCTGTCTCTCCATGCTTCAACACCGCCGAGACGGATCAGATCCGGCTGCCAAAGATCAAGGGCACGTCTTCCGATCAGTTCGCGGAGAGCAACTGTGGAGTACTCTCTCTCACCCATTGCAAGGCTGACCTTTGTCTTTGAGTGGATCGTTGCATATCCTTCAAAATCTGTATTAACGACCGGCTCCTCAAACCAGAAGATTCCGAGATGTTCCACATTGCTGATCAGTTTAACGGCTGACGGAACATCCATACCCTGGTTCGCATCCATCATGATCTTCATATTCGGACCGGTTGCCTCTCTTACAAGGTTTAATCTGCGGATATCACGTTCCATATCCGGACTTCCGACTTTGATCTTGACTGCTGTAAATCCACGTTTCTGGTAGTTTACAACCTCATCAACAAGTTCCTCGTCCGTGTAGCTGATCCATCCGCCGCTTCCGTATACCGGGATCGGTTTTCTGTGGCATCCGAACATCCGGTAGATCGGCTGCCCCATGGTTCTTGCCCATGCATCCCACATTGCTACGTTTAAAGTTGCCAGTGCCCATCTCTGAAGTCCGACGATTCCGAAATACTCACTTTCGATCTCGTAATCCTTCTGGACCTGTGCGGTCTCATATACATGATAATCTTTCGCGAGTACGAAATTCTTCATATCTTTTAAGGCGCCTTCAATTGCGTTCGGGCTGTAATGGAAGCTTAAAAGATATCCCTGACCGATCACTCCGCCCTTTGTCTCAACCTCAAGAACGTAAAACGCGATCTTGCTGATATCATGAGTGGAATCTGCGATCGGATGGCTCAGTTTGCTGACAGCCTGGTAGATTCGTATATCTTTGATATATGTCTCATTTTCATTCATTTTCACTGTTCCTCCCGTTATTATTTTGTCTTTGTTTTTGCCATGTGATATATCTATTATCATATTACAATATTTTGTGATATATTTCAATGGATTTCTGTGAATTTTCACTTGCAATTTGTCACAAAATTATATATGCTTGTTACAGCATATTTACCAAAAAGGAGGAGAACAATGGCAGAAGCATTGACAAATCAGGCATATGAATATCTCTATCGCAAGATCGTATCCTGTGAATACCTGCCGGGACAGGAACTTAATGAAAAGCAGCTTCTGGAAGAGACATCCTTTGGAAGAACGCCACTCCGCGAGGCGCTGCTCATGCTGCAGGCAGAGAATCTGATCGACATTTTCCCGCGCAAGGGAATGCGGATCACTCCTTTTACCGAAAAAAGTATCGACGATCTCTATCAGACACGTAAGCTGATCGAGCCGACTGTCTGTAGGAAATATATCTCCATGTACTCCAAGAGCAGGCTTTTAGAATATCTGAAGCAGTTTGAAAAGGCGGCCGCCGGTCCGGATTATGATGAATTTCAGATCGATACCTCTTTTCATTCCTATCTGGTCGATATCACCGGGAACGAGATCCTGATCAACCTGTATCAGTCTGTGATGATCCAGCAGATGCGTCTCGCCGTCTACGCCGCATTGAAGGATGACCAGAACCGTGTTGACAACCTTGAACAGCACCGCGCCATTATCGATGCGCTTTTAAGGGAGAACGAAGATGCCGTCCAGGACGCGATCATCCTGCACATCAACCACTCCCTGATCAAATCACTGAAAATGATGGAAAACGATAACTGACAATAAAACCAAAAGGCTGCCGTGATCCCGTATCGGATTATCCGATTCCGGATCACGGCAGCCCGTCTTTTTTGTCTTCGTTTTTAATATTCGTCCGCTTTATTACAGGATGCCAAATACTTTAAACGCTTCCGTCGCGCTCATCCCGCCTTCGATCGCACTGCGGACTTTTTTCTCACCCGCTGCTTTTTCAAACGCCTTCTCGATACATTCTTTTTCCACTTCTTTCGGAATGATCAGCACACCGTCCATGTCTCCGAACACAATGTCACCATCGTGGATCGTAACCTGGCCGATCTCGATCGTGCAGCGGAAGTCCACCACATTCGTTCTGATCGAAGAGTCCTGTGCCCAGCGTCCCCTTGCAAATACCGGGAAATTCTGTGCAAGGACCTGCGGAGTGTCACGTGTATATCCGTCAAGAACTGCTCCCACAGCTCCGCGTGTCCTGGCTGTCGCCGTGAGAAGTTCTCCCCAGAGAGCACTGTTTCCCGCTCCCGTCGCTATATAGATCTCATCTTCCTTCAGCTGGTCAAGTGCTTCTGTCAGAAGTCCAAACGGCTTTTTCTGTGCTTCATAGACATTATGTTCCAGGATCGTACACGCTCTCCCGGCCAGTTTCATGTCATCTTTTAACGGCATGATCTCCGGAGGCAGGAACTGGTGATTATATCCCATGGTATCAAGGATGTCTCCTACGACCGGAGTATAGAGTTTTTCTTTCATAAGCTTAAAGAGTTCTTTGTCGTCGTTCCACTTGCTCATTGTGCACTTTCTCCTTTATTTTCTATATTATATTTGTATTATAGTGCAATATGTGATATAATTCAATCATCAAATTTGGTATTGTGATATATCTATGTTGTGTAATTGTGACATTCTGCGCTGAAAACTTCCGGAATGGAGTTTTTATCTTACAGTGCAGAGACTTTATTCATTTCAGGAGAATCATTATGATCATTACAAAGTTCGAGACATGGTGGGTAACCCGCGATAAATGTCTCTTCGACGAAAAACGTCAGGGCGGCGCCAAAATGGGTTGGGATGTTTTCGCGATCCGGCTGACCGCAGATGACGGAACCGAAGGGACCGCAACCTGTATGGCTGCCCGCAGCGGCGGTGTAACCGAAAGTTATCTCCACGACAGTATCGCTCCGATCCTGCTCGGACGTGATCCGCACGATCATGAGGCGATCTTTTATGAGTTGTGGAATGTTGACCGTCATGAAGCATTTTTTCCCGTATTTCTTCCGGGTCCGGTGGATGTCGCACTTTGGGATATGTGTGCAAAAGCAGCCGGTCTTCCGCTTTATAAATATATCGGCGCTTACCGCACAAAGCTTCCGGTATATGCCAGCGGAAATTTCCACGCCACTGTGCAGGAATATGTCGACGAAGCACTTTATTATAAGAGCAAAGGGATTTTAGGATACAAGGCACATCCGGGCGGACCGGTTGAATTTGACATGAAAGTCCACGAAGCTGTCCGGGAGGCCGTTGGTCCGGATTATACGCTCATGAGTGACCCGGTCGGCGAGTATACGCTGGACGATGCCATCCGTGTCGCAAGACAGCTGGAGCGGCTTGGATATGAATGGTTTGAGGAGCCGTTCCGCGATTTCGAACTTTACAAATACACCGAACTCTGCAAGACCGTAGACATCCCGATCGCCGCTACAGAGACGACCAGAGGCTGTCATTGGGGCGTTGCGCAGAGTGTGGCACAGCATGCAGCCGATATCGTCCGCGCAGATGTAAGCTGGAAGGACGGCGTCACAGGGACTTTAAAGATTGCCCACATGGCAGACAGCTTCGGATTAAACTGTGAGATCCACACAACGACCATGAATTACATGGATCTTGCAAACGTGCATGTAAGCTGCAGCATCCGGAACTGTAAATATTTCGAGTACTTTGTCCCGGAAGATAACTACAGACTTCCCATGAAAGGTGATCTGCCGATCCGCGACGGATATATCTATGTACCTGACAAACCTGGTGTCGGAGCCGAGCTCGACTGGGATCTGATCAACGAAAACTGTCACAGCTATCGCTGCCAGAGCTTATAACTACAGATCTTCGATCTGTTTTATGATTTTGAGGAGGCATATATCATCATGAAAGAATTTGAGGGACGCACCGGTATCGTTACCGGCGGAAGCAGCGGGATCGGATACGCGATCGCAAATGTACTGGCCGAAAACGGGGCAACCGTATATGTGATCAGCCGTACCGGAAAGGAAAAAGAAGGTCTTGCGCCGTCTGCTCCCGGCGTGATCCATGTAAAGGGAGATGTCACGGATTATGATGCAATGAAAAAGCTGATCGGAGAGATCGCAGGAAAATTCGGTCTCGATTTTCTCGTAAACAATGCCGGGATCACCAAAAAGGCACGCGCGGAAGTTTTCCCGATGGATGACTTTAAAAAGATCCTGGATGTGGACGTGACAAGTCTGTTCGCATTGAGCCAGATCTGCTACCCGTATTTAAAAGAGAGCAAACATAAAGGACGCATCATCAATATCAGCAGCATGGCCGCGCATCTCGGCTTCACCGAAGTCGTTCCGTACTGCGTCAGCAAATCTGCGGTCTGCGGTCTGACACGCGGGCTCGCCATCGAGTGGGCAAACGACAACATCTGTGTCAACAGCATCGCGCCGGGCTGGTTCCCGAGTGAGATGAACAAGCAGGTCATGACTCCAGAAAGAAAAGCCGCGATCCTCGCAAGAATGCCGGTTCATGCGTTCGGCGATACCAGGGATCTCGGTGCAATGGCTAAGTTCCTGATCAGCGATGGTGCCACCTACATCACCGGGCAGGATTTCGCGGTTGATGGAGGCGCACTGGCTTACGGATATTGATCCGGTTTTGTCCGGATCGGAGATTCCGCGAATTTCCCCGGTCATCAAAAAGTCCGCAGCATAAAAATTGCTGCGGACTTTTTTAGATGTATATGAGTTTTATGAAATACCTACATGAATCTGGATACTGCCTTGCGGATCTGCGGTCCTGCGATGATCGCGATGATGATCTTTGCGGTATCGCCCGGAAGATACGGGATCACGCCGACTCCGAGTCCTGCGACAAAGCTCATTCCAAGCTGGCCTGCAAGCCATGCCGTACCAAACGCGTAGCAGACTGCCATACCGAGGATCATGCCGATCACATGCATATAGATCTTTGTCGGGAACTTCTCAACGAAGAAGCCGACGATCGCTGCAAGGAAGATAAAACCGATGAGATATCCGCCGGTCGGTCCGAGAAGCTTGCCGACACCGCCGGAAAATCCGGAGAATACCGGAAGTCCTACGGTTCCCAGGAGCAGATATAAGACATAGCTCGCTACGGAAAGCTTTGTTCCAAGAATATATGCCATAAAGAAGATCACCAGGTTTGTCAGACTGATCGGTACCGGGCTTACCGGGATCGGAAGTGCCATCGGGGCAAGAATACAGGTGATCGCTGTCATCAGCGCTGTCACCGTCATCTGTGCAGTTGACATGTGGTGTTTTGCTGCTGTGTTTTCCATTTTTATTTTCCTCCCAACATCCATCGTTTCCGCTGCCGTGATCTGAACTGTGGATCTTCTGGATTCTGCATTCCGGCATATGTATCTCAAGATGGAATTGTTATGATTGACTCTTCCCATATCATACGCATGTTTCGTCCATTTGTCAACTTGTTTTTGTTTTATAGTTTACATTTCTTTGTCCCATTGTTGACAAATGCCGCCGCATCCAGATCCTTCTTCCCGGAAAAAAGTAATTTACAATCTTCTTTCATTCCATTTACCGCTTCCGGAAATCGTGCTATACTCTATGGGCTGTGATCCTGAAAAAGATCATGTTCCGACACATTCAGAGGTCTTTTACAGCCACATGCAGCTGATCTCAGCCTGCACTGATCAGGATCACACCAGATCTTACACACATCCTGTTTTCGACCTGGAGTAAATCATCAGGAGGTAATTATGGCAGCAGAAAATGATCTCGGCCGTGACAATATAAAAAAACTTGTGATCCGCATCGCGGTCCCCAGTATGCTGGCGCAGTTTGTCAGCGTTCTTTACAGCATCGTTGACCGCATGTATATCGGAAACATCCCTGTTTCCGGCGATATGGCGCTCGCCGGGGCCGGTGTCTGCGGTCCCGTTGTGACGATGATCGGCTCCGTCGCATTTCTCGTCGGGATCGGCGGTGCCCCGCTTATGAGCATGAAGATGGGACAAGGCGATAACAAGGCCGCCGAACGGATCCTCGCCAACTGTTTTTTAATGCTCGCGCTGTGTTCTGTCCTCATGGTCGCCTGTATCTACCCGATCCGGATCCCGATGCTGCGGTATTTCGGTGCGAGCGACACCACACTGCCCTACGCAAACGCGTACTTTACGATCTATCTGACAGGGACCGTATTCGCGCTCATGTCAACCGGCATGAATCAGTTTATCATCTGTCAGGGATTTGCGAAAACCGGTATGTACTCCGTCATCATCGGTGCGGTGTTAAATATTGTCCTGGATCCCGTATTTATCTTCGGTTTTCACATGGGTGTCTCCGGCGCCGCGACGGCAACAGTCCTCTCCCAGACGGCAAGCTGCGCCTTCGTGCTGAAAACGCTCTTCGGAAAGACTGTGCCGGTACGCATCACTTTCGGCGGTTATGACTGGCGGCTGATACGCAGGATCCTGACGATCGGCTTCACCCCATTCATCATCATCGCGATGGACAATGTCATGATCATCACGATGAACGCGATCCTTCAGAAATACGGCGGTGCGGCACGCGGCGATCTTCTCATCACCTGCGCGACGATCGCGCAGAGCTTCATGCTGGTCGTCACTATGCCTCTCGGGGGCATCACGAGCGGAACCCAGGCGGTCCTCGCTTACAATTTCGGAGCAGGAAACACCGACCGCGTAAAAGGTGCCCAGAAATATATCTTTATCCTGGCAGCGGCGTACACCACCTTGCTGTTTATCCTCGCACGCACCGTCGGCGGCCTGTTCGTCCGTCTCTTTACATCCGATCCGACGGTTGCCGCTGAGGCGCTCCGGGCGATCCGGATCTTCACGCTGGCGATCATCCCGCTGGCGTTCCAGTATGAGATCGTCGACGGTTTCACCGGGCTCGGTCAGGTACAGGTCGCTCTGCCGCTCTCATTCTTCCGAAAGGGCTTATATTTCGTCTCCCTGTTCCTGCTGCCTGCAATGTTCGGCGCGGAAGCGGCATTCTTTGCAGAACCGGTCTCCGATATCGCCGGACCGGTCGTGTCGGCGATCGTATATATCGTTTCAATGAAGGGGATCCTGGCAAAAGCCGGGGAAAACTGATTTGATCAAAAAAGCACAGGCTCTGTAGATTCCTTAGTTTAATCCATGGAATCCACAGAACCTGTGCTCTTTTTTATTTTTACACGCTGCTGATTTTTATAGCAGATCAGTCAGGCCGCAAGATCAGTCATCATTCTCTTCGCTCTCAGTAAGAGTATATGTGAATCTCTTTCTCGCCATCTCATCGCTCTCAAGGTACTCGTCGTAGGTTGTGATCTTATCGATCAGCTGTCCGTTGACGATCTCCATGATACGGTTTGCAGTTGTCTCTACAACCTGGTGGTCACGGGAGGAGAAGATGATCACACCCGGGAACTTCTTCATTCCGTTGTTCAACGCAGTGATGGACTCCATGTCGAGATGGTCAGTCGGCTCATCGAACATCAGCACGTTCGCGCCGGAGATCATCATCTTGGAGAGCATACAGCGCACTTTCTCACCACCGGAGAGAACTTTTACCTTCTTCACACCGTCTTCACCGGCAAACAGCATTCTTCCGAGGAATCCGCGGACATAAGTAACATCCTTTTCCGGGGAATACTGGGTCAGCCAGTCTACGATCGTATCATCGTTGTTGAACTCGGCGCTGTTGTCCTTCGGGAAGTACGCCTGAGTCGTTGTGAGACCCCATTTGTAGCTTCCGGAATCCGGCTCCATCTCGCCTGCAAGGATCTTGAAGAGTGTTGTCTTCGCGATCTCGTTCGGGCCTACAAGTGCAACTTTATCTTCTCTTCCGAGTGTAAAGGAGATATTGTCGAGAACCTTTACACCGTCGATCGTCTTTGTAAGTCCTTCAACAGAAAGCACTTCATTACCGATCTCACGCGCCGGGCGGAAGTCGATATACGGGTATTTTCTGCTGGACGGACGGATCTCATCGAGCTCGATCTTCTCTAAGGCACGTTTTCTGGATGTCGCCTGCTTGGACTTGGAAGCGTTCGCGGAGAATCTCTGGATGAACTCCTGTAACTCTTTGATCTTCTCCTCTTTCTTTCTGTTTGCTTCCTTCATCTGCTTGATCATTAACTGGCTGGACTCGAACCAGAAGTCGTAGTTTCCGGCATAGAGCTGAATCTTGCCGTAGTCGATATCAGCGATCTGTGTGCAGACCTTGTTTAAGAAGTAACGGTCATGGGATACAACGATGACCGTGTTCTCGAAGTTGATCAGGAACTCCTCGAGCCATGCGATCGCATCGAGATCCAGGTGGTTGGTCGGCTCGTCGAGGAGCAGGATATCCGGGTTGCCGAATAACGCCTGTGCGAGGAGAACCTTGACCTTCTGCGCGCCGAGGAGGTCTTTCATCATTTTGTAGTGGAGCTCTGTCTCGATTCCGAGACCATTTAAGAGGTTCTCAGCGTCAGACTCTGCTTCCCACCCGTTCATTGTTGCGAACTCGCCCTCAAGTTCTGCTGCCTTGATCCCGTCCTCATCAGTGAACTCTTCTTTTGCGTAGATCGCGTCTTTTTCCTTCATGATATCGTAGAGGCGCTTGTTGCCCATGATAACGGTATCAAGAACTGTATATTCGTCGTATTTAAAGTGGTCCTGCTGTAAGAAAGAAAGACGCTGGCCCGGAGTGATCACAACCTCACCGTTTGTCGGTTCGAGCTGACCGGATAAGATCTTTAAGAACGTGGACTTTCCGGCACCGTTGGCACCGATGAGACCGTAGCAGTTTCCTTCTGTAAATTTAATGTTTACGTCTTCAAATAAAGCTTTTTTGCCGACACGGAGTGTCACATTATTTGCACTAATCATTTTCTAAATCTCCTTTTGACTGACAAGGGGTACCTGTAAAATACTTACGGATCCACGTACAATGTGGATCATAACACAAAATGCGCCTTAGCGCATCCCGCGCCGGGCACAAACACTCTGCCGCAGATCGATATATCCGGGCATAATCAAAATGGCAACTGTCCACAAATCATAAAATCAAGCCGAGCAGTTACCAAAGTCCTTCTTATTCTATTAGGAAATGCCGCATTTTGCAAGGCTTTTCTTGAAAAAAGCCTGTTTTAGGGGGAAATTTTATAGAGGTGCAGAAATTTCTATCATAAAAAGAATATGCCCTGGCACATTCTCGCGCCGAGCGCGGTCGCCTGCGACATCCTTCATCTTCACGCGAGCGCGCATCTTAGGCATGCAATGCCTTTTTATTTAACAGGAAGTTCCATCGGAATTTCCTGTTAAACAAACAAAAAACCGCCGCTCCGGATATTCCCGGAACGGCAGCTCTTTGTTTTCTCTTTTATTCGAATTAGAGTTTAACTACGTTAACAGCGCGAAGCTTCTTGCTGTTCTTCGGATCCTGCTCTGTGTCGAAAGTAACCTTCTGGCCCTCTTCAAGAGTCTTGAAGCCGTCGCCTACGATTGCGGAGAAGTGTACGAATACGTCGTCGCCGCCGTTGTCGTTGGAGATGAATCCGTAGCCTTTCTCAGAATTGAACCACTTAACTGTACCGTTGTTCATTTTGGTACCTCCATAAAAAATTGAATTTTTCCGTACTAAGCCCTACTGGAAATCTCCACACATCGCTGATGGTCTTTATTTCAAAAAACTCACATGCTTTTGTAATTCATCGTATCGCGCAAATGACTTACAAAAACATGTGAGTTCAATAGTGCATCGGAATTAACTTAACAATATCACAATTCCGGTCCGGTGTCAATCGAATTTCCAAGAAACGGGCGGTCTGTTTTCCCCTTACAAACCGCCCGTTTTTCCTTATTTTCCGGCACTGTACCGCGTACGGCACACATCTGTTGTTATCGACAAAAGCCGACTCTGTCCCTCGGTATTTTTGTCCTGTGACCGCACCGTCAGAACCGTCCAAATGTATCCACAAGCCATGAAAGATGGTTGATGTGATCCTGGTTCAGTTCGCCCGGTTTCATTCTCCATCTCCAGTTGTTTCCAACTGTTCCCGGAGTGTTCATTCTCGCCCAGTTGTCCAGTTTCAGGATATCCTGAGCCTGGAAGATGACAACACTCGCGACAGACGCATAGGCGGTCTTCAGGACCTTGTCTACGACCTCATGCTGATGGGAGACGCCCATGTAATCCGCAATGTACTGTAATTCCCACCACTGGCGCTCTTCCGGCTTAAAATAGCCCACCAGAGTCTCATTGTCGTGGGTTCCGCCGTAAACGACAGAATTCGGAGAGTACATATGCGGGAGATGCTCGTTGAAGCGGTCACCGCTGAATGCAAACTCGATGATCTTCATTCCCGGATAGCCGGTCTCCTCGAGAAGTTCCTTGACTTCCGGAACAAAGATCCCGAGGTCCTCCGCGATGATCTTCGTGTCCCCGATGACCATGTTGATCGCATCCGTGAGTTTCTTTCCCGGTCCCTTTAACCATTCTCCGGTCTTTCCGTCCTCGGAACCGGCCGGGATCGCGTAATACTGGGTCACGCCGATAAAGTGGTCGATGCGGACTACATCATACAGGCGGGCGGACGCTTTCATACGCTCCTTCCACCATGCAAAATCTGTCTTTTCCTGGACATCCCAGCGATACAGCGGGTTGCCCCAGAGCTGTCCCGTCTCACTGAAGGCATCCGGCGGAACTCCGGCAACCTTGAGCGGAGTCAGGTTTTCCTCGTCCAGAAGGAATAATTCCGGATGTGTCCAGACGTCCGCACTGTCAAGCGCCACATAGATCGGAATATCACCGATGATGGAGATTCCCTGTTCATTCGCGTATGTGCGGAGTTTTCCCCACTGCTGGTAAAACTTATACTGCAGGAATTTCCAGAAGTCGATCTCGTCCTTTAACTCCTCACGGTAGGACTCCACTGCCTCTTTTTTGCGGAAGCGGATGTCTTCCGGCCAGGCCAGCCATTCTTTATTATCAAAATGGAACTTTAGTGCCATGTAGAACGCGTAATCGTTCAGCCAGTACCAGCTGTCCATGCAGAACTTCTCGTAGCCCTGTTCCTCCCGGTACTCACTTCTCGCATACGCTTTTTTAAGCAGCGGGAAACGGTACCAGAACACTGCATCATATGCCACCTGGGTCGGATTATCGCCCCAGTAGCAGGCGTTGATCTCATCCTGTGTGAGAAGTCCCTCTTTCACCAGTGTGTCCAGATCGATAAAATACGGATTCCCCGCAAACGCGGAAAACGACTGATACGGGCTGTCCCCGTAGCTTGTCGGTCCGACCGGCAGAACCTGCCAGTATTTCTGTCTTGCCTTCTTCAAAAAGTCCACAAACTCATAGGCCGCACTGCCAAATGTACCGATTCCATACGGTGACGGCAAACTTGACACCGGCATTAAAATTCCGGCTCCGCGCTCCAGCATTGTCTTCATATGTGTATCCCCTTCTGTCCGGCAGATCCCCGCCGGTTTGTCTTTTACCATTCAGCATTTTACCGTCCATAACGGCTCACAGCCCGGCACATATTATGCGCAGGGCTGTTGCTGATTTCTTCTGTATCGTCCACCTTTTACGCGCTGCTGTTCATGCCTTACGCAGACAGCTGCAGAAATTTCCTGGTGAATTAACGATTCTTCTTGATTCTCTCGTCATTCTCAAGAACTTTCTTCGCGATCATAATGAAATGGAGCTTGAAGTTATCCTCTGTATCGTTTACGTCAAGTCCGGTGTTGATGCGGACCATATTTAAGCTTGTTTTTACATCATCCTCAGACATTCCGAGCTGTCTTGCAGTCTCAGCGATGTCCTCTTTGCATTTGTAGTATTTCGCGAGAACCCGCTTCTCAGTCTCACCGAGCTGTTTTAATACGGTTCTGGTAAGGCGGTCACCGAAGTTTACAACCATCTGGTTGATACTGCTGTAGATCTCCATTCCCATGTATTCAAGGATCACACGGTCTTTCTTGAAGATCTCGCCGGCTTTTACTGCATCCTGGGCATTGCTGTATGTATGCTTGATGCCTTTGATGCCGCTCTCGATCGTACCAATGCCGACACGGATCTTTCTGTCGGACTCGATCTTTTCAACTTCCTGAAGAGCAGTCTCCTTGATCTGCGGGATCAGGTCGCGCATTCCGGACTTATCTTTCATGATCAGGATCACACAGTCACCGCTGTCGCAGGTAATGATCTGTTTGCCGCCGATCTTTTTGTTGATGTCGGAGAGAGCGATGATCGCATTTGCCGCATTTGTAAGTTTCTCGCGGTCTTCCGGTTTTACGTTCATATCAGACGGATACTGGAATGATACCGCCATAAAGGTGTCCATATCCACGTCGAATCCAAGCTGTCTTCCAAACTGTTTTACCAGGTCCTCGTCCTCGTAATATCCGATCACGATGTCGTTAAAGTAAGCTGATAATGTGATATCTGTCGTGTTCTTGTTCATGAAATACACCCCTCATTTCTATATATTCGCCGCCGCTCTTTCTGTCCCTTCACCGGATCCGTATGCGGCGGACAATGCTCTCCGGGAAAGCTTAATTATAAGAAAAATCCTCGTATTTGTCAAGATGTCTGACAATGTTTCTCAGTATTGCTATGACTTTTTGCAATTTTGAAAGGTACCAGCATTAAAACCAGCCTTCAAATGGATTTTATCTCGTTCCAGGCGCTTTTAGTTTACATAACTTTTCAGAAAAATTGCCTGCTGCTGTCTTTCCGAAATTAACTCAGCATCTCACCTATCTTTTCCAGCGTATCCGCCTCGTAATCCACATGCACCCCGGCCGTGTTCTCCTGGTGGTGCGGATTGTACCACAGAGTATCGATTCCGGCATTGTTTCCTCCACGGATGTCAGAAGTCAGGGAGTCACCGATGATCAGCATGTTCTCCACATCGTTTCTGCCCATCTTTTCAAAGCAGTAATCGAAATACTCCTGCTGCGGTTTCTGGTATCCGGATTCCTCGGAAACGTAGATTCCCTGAAACAGCTTGTCCAGGCCTGCTGCCGCGAGACGTTTATACTGGGTCTCAGCGACACCGTTTGTAACGATATGAAGCTCATAGCGATCCTTTAAGCCGTTGAGAAGATCCATAACACCGTCCAGAAGGAACGCGCTCTCATTTAATGTCTGGCGATACAAACTGTCGACCTCCGCGCCGTTTACCCTGATTCCAAAGTCACCGAAGAAGTCCTCAAATCGCAGGCTTAACACCTGCTCTCTCGTGATCTCCCCGCGCTCTAACTTCTGCCAGTAGCTTTTGTTCAGATGGTGGTACTTCTGCACATTCTCCTCTGTAGCCGGTACGCCAAAGTGGGTGAGTACCCGCTCGATGCCGATCCTCTCCGCCTTGTCGAAATCCAGAAGTGTTCCATCCACATCAAAAAGAAGCACCTGGTATTTTTTCATGACTTGTTTTCTCCTGTTCTTTATTTCTCACACTTCTCAGCTTTGCCTCCTCCTGCATTGCTGAAAACAGCTGCACTCCCCGGATCCAGCTCCAACCGGACTCTCTGAGTCTTATCAGCCCGATGCCAGGGAGCTCTGCTGTATGTTCTTAATCCTTGTATACGATCTTTCCACCGCAGATCGTGTATTTCACGCGTCCGAAAAGCTTTGTTCCGATAAACGGCGTGTTGTGGGATTTTGATGCGATCTCGTCATCTGTAACAGTCCATTCCTCGTTCTCATTGAAGATCACGATATCCGCATCTTTGCCCTCCGCGAGATATCCCTTATCAAAATGGTATAATTTCGCCGGATTCACACACATCTTCTCAACGAGCTGCATCGTGGTCAGATGGCCTTTCTTCACAAGCTCTGTCACTGCAAGGCCGAGAGCAGTCTCAAGACCAATGATTCCACTCGGTGCTTTCCACACCGGGAGAACTGCCTTTTCCTCCGCGCTGTGCGGAGCGTGGTCGGTGGCGATCATGTCGATGGAACCGTCCTTGATTCCCTCGATAATGCCCTCGCGGTCCTTCGCGGTTCTAAGGGGCGGGTTCATCTTCGCCATTGCGCCATGTTCTAAAACAGCGGTCTCATCTAATGTGAAATGGTGAGGTGTGACCTCCGCTGTCACATTTGCGCCAAGCTCTTTCGCAAGCTTCACAGCCTTTACAGATGTGGCGGAGCTGATATGCTGGATATTGACTGACGCGCCTGTGTGCAGGGCGATCATGCAGTCACGAGCCACGAGAGAATCCTCGGCAAGTGCCGGGGAACCTGTGATTCCAAGCTCTTTTGCGACTGCACCTGCGTTGATTCCGTTCTCTGAGATGAATGCCGGGTCTTCCTCATGGAAGCTCAGCGGTACATTTAGCTCTTTCGCCTTCTTCATGGCCTCGTAGACGAGTTTCTCGTTCATCAGCGGGATTCCATCGTCTGTGAATCCAACGGCTCCTGCTGCCTTTAAGGCGTCCATATCCGTGAGCTCCTGACCCTTCATTCCAACAGAAACGCATGCGGCAGGAAGAACATTGATCCCTGTCTTCTTTCCTTCTTCGATGATATATTTTACGGTCTCCACATTGTCTACCGGCGGTTTTGTATTTGCCATGGTGACAACCGTTGTGTATCCGCCTTTTTTCGCTGCGGCGGAACCTGTCTGGATATCCTCTTTGTATGTAAGTCCCGGATCACGGAAGTGAACATGGACGTCAATGAGGCCCGGCGCTACGACACAGCCGTCTGCGTCGATCACCTGCTCATAGCTTCCATCATCTTCCACTTTTCCGATGGTCTTTATCTTTCCGCCATCAATGACAACGTCCAGGATCCCGTCGGTATTGCTCTTTGCGTCTACTACTCGTCCGTTTTTAATCAGAATCATCTTAGCTCCTCCTGTTTTATCTGTTTCTATGTTTCCTATCTCTGACCGGCTGCTATTTTTCCAGTGAGAACAGTTTCCGTCATTTCTGCCTGATGTGTGAATTTTTCATATATCTGGCTGTCGGACCTTTTCATTATTTTCTTGTCGGCACGATCTCCAGCCAGTAATTATCCGGATCTGTGATAAAGTAGATCCCCATCTTCTCATTTTCAAAGCAAATGCACCCCATCTCTTTGTGCTTTGCGTGAGCCGCCTCGAAATCATCTACCCGGAATGCAAGATGGAACTCGTTGTCTCCAAGATCATAGTGATCCTTCTCCCAGTCCCTGAGCCATGTGAGTTCCAGCTGGTGCGGTGTCACGCCGTCTCCGAGGTAAACCAGGATAAAGCTCCCGTCCGCCGCTTCTTTTCTTCTTACTTCCTTTAATCCAAGAGCTTCCTCATAAAATTTTAAGGACTTGTCAAGATCTGTAACGTTAAAATTATTGTGCGCAAATGTGAATTTCATGGTGTTCTCCTCTCAATTTATATTTGTTCACATTACGATGTCGGGGACAAAAGAATCCCTGTATAATTATGCAAAATGTCATCCGGCTGGATTGCGTCCGATACCATGGAAATTGCAAGCTTATACTCTGTTCCCTCTTCGCCAATTGAGCCATGTACCGGTACATACCGGTCAAAGCAGACATTTTGTTTTTTCTTTGTTGTGACAATTAGAGCAACGTACTCTTCGGTTGTCAGAAGCTTGTAGTAAACATCTTCTTCCGGAAATGTATTTCTCGCCCGGTCGATCATATCTGCATAGCTGTAATTTTCTGATCCATCAGCAGGACCGAGCCTTTTTCCGTTGATCGCAGCCTGCAGTTTTTCTAAAACAGCTGCCGTTCTTGCCTCATTTTTCCTTTGTTCGATTTCTGACGCAATACTCACCTGCAGTGAAATGATCAGTACGATTCCTGTCGCGCCAATTATGGTCATCAACCATGCAGCGACTATCTTTGATTTCTTTTCCTTCTCTTCCTCTCTTGTGAGCCGGGTACAGGAAAATTTTTTTACAAAGGAGGACTGATTTTCATTTCCGTAAGCAATAATGGCATCTATTGTGTCATATCCCTTTTCAACACTGTACTTTCTCCAGACATCATACTCTGAATAAAACTTTTCCACCCTATCGTAGAAGCGCGGAAACCATCCTGTGTACCGCTTCCTTCGAATGAAAAATACGCCGATTCCGCTAATAAGGATCGTAAAATATCCGACTCCTATCACCCCGTAATAAAGACCTTCTATTTTCGATACCTGTTTTTCCGGCAATATGGCAAGGAAATGATACTCACCATCCGTTTCCTTCTCCCAGTATGTCTGAAGCCTGTTTCCATAAGAATACTTTACCGGATCCATTCCAAGTTCCGCAAGTGTATATTGTACATGCTCACCTTTATTTGGATCTTTCAGACGCAATGACTGTCCATCTTCCTGTACAACTGCGATGACATTCTTTTTTCCTGTGAGTTTATAGCCCGTTATGCTCTGAAAAGGATCATACAGCCCAGCGCCGAAAAACCATATCAATGATAAGATCATATAAATAACGAATAGTGTTATGAGTTCTTTCCACACGTTATATTTCAATGACTTCTCTATCATTTCTTTTTCGTACTCAGGAATTCCAGGTAATGTAATATACCAGGAAGCAAACCGTTCTCTTTTCGCTTCTTCATCCATCACTTTCCCGATATTCATTGAGGTCGCAAGCTGCATTTTATTCCCCCTCTCAGATTTCCCAGCCTTCTCCCTCTTCATGGATCTCAACGATCCTGTCACGGTATCCCGCCGAACACGGCATTTTTTTCAGCCGCTCCGCCACATCGTATTCCCCCCAGAAGTGCATCGGGAAAATATGTTTCGCGTCGACTTCCTTCACGAAATCATCGATTCCCAAGTAAAAATATTCACCGAGTCTCGGATCCAGCGGTAAAAACGCAATATCCGCCGTCCGCCCATGCATCTTCGAGATCTCTTTCTGATACGCTTTCGCCATATTCTTATTCCACTGCGAATCTTCCCCATCCCAGTACCAGTGATTCAGGTCGCCTGCATGGTAGATCTCCAGACCATCCACACTGCACCAGAACGCGACGCCCTCATCCGTGGACTTAAATCCCTCGACCTTCAGCGTTCCATCATCCAGCACCTGCCCCGGATTTAAAAATTCTGTCTTTCCTTTACAAGATTCCGGAACCCGCTTACTCCAGATATCAAATGCCAGAATATAATGGATCTTCGGATGTTTCTCCTCCAGTTCAAAGATCACCTTTGAAAAATGATCCGGATGTCTGTGGCTGGCGAACACATAAAGCGGCTTCTTCTCTGAAAGCTCCGGTAGATTTCCCTGAAAATAGTCAAACAACAGATATACCGATTCCGTCTCCACAAGAAATGCGCTGTGATGAATGTATGTGATCTTCATGTCTTAAAACCTCTTTCCGCACTTCGGGCAATATTCAAAATTTTCCTTCGTCTCATAGCCACAGTTTGAACACCGCTTCACCGGCACCTCCCAGGCCGGGGCATCATGCCCCTCGGAGACAAGGATAAGGTCTTCCTCCCGGATCGGCACATCCTCTCCCGCGGCGATCCGCTTTCCGACTTCCTCATCCAGCTGGTAAACGGTCCCGCAGCAGCTTGTCTTCACATAATATTTCCGTCCCCATTTAAAGATCGGAATAAAGAAAAAGGACAGGCACATATAGGTCATAAACACCTGATACCGTCCATATCTCCCGCAGCGGCCACAGATCATCGCCGCCGCGTTATAAACCAGCTCTTTTGTTCCCTGAGTAATTCCGCCAATAAAAAACATTGGGTTCCTCCAGTAATCTTATTTTAATAGCCTAAATTTTCCCCAACGATCACAACCTTGATCCGTCCGTCATATCGGGATCTCCGTGTAACAACGATCGAACAGCACATACAGTCGGGGGACTGGCAGTCCATGCAGACTCCCTTTACACCACATGGCGTTTTCCGGCCGGTAGCATCTGCAATGATCGGGCAGACCTGCGTCTGGATCCGGTCAATCCCATCCTCAATACTCCGCACCAGCTTATTCATTCCGACAACAATGATCACCTGCCTTGGTCCATGGATCAGACAGGCCACACGGTTTCCAGCACCGTCAATATTGACCAGTTCGCCTTTTACAGTGATTGCATTCGTTCCCATAAGGAAACAGTCCGCACTGCAGGAGCCGAAATAAGACGGATTTCCCATCGTCTCTTTATCTTTCATCGGGTAATCCCGCATCTCATGCCCGGATTTTTCCAATTCAGCCAGGATTTCCAGCTCCCGGATCGATGCCGAGCCGCCCCAGCCGATGGAAGCGCCAGGTTCGATCAGCGAGAGGACCGTTTCCACTGCCGCTTTCTTATCCCGGCAATAGATCCCCTCCATATTTCTTTTTTTCAAATTACAGATGACATTTTCTGCCATCCGTTTTTTTGCGTCCTCCAGCATTGTATCTCGCTCCTTTACAACTGCCTGACCATCGTTTTGCCGATGCTTCGCATTCCAGATCGGCAAAATCCACCGCTGTATTGAGCAGAATTTTCAGTTCGGAAAATTCCAATCCGTATACAGCAACCACTTTCTCAGTGCTAATTGTAGCATACTCTTCCCATATCTTGCAATTCCTGCTCAAATATTTTATACTGGAATCCATAAGCATGTTACTGTTTGTGCTTTGCGCAAACAGTGGAATCGGCGTCCATCCGCCCCGCTGCGTGACTACCCGAAACACAATTTTAGGAAAGAGGAAGATATTTTGAGTATAAATCCAATGATGTTTCTGCAGTTCAAAAACTCCTGGCAGACCTTTACCAGAAACCACCCGAAATTCCCGGCTTTCTGGCGTGCGGTCTACAAACATGGCATTCAGGAAAATATGATCATCGAATTTAAAGTTATCGAACCGGACGGAAAGGAACTTGCCTCCAACATCCGCGTGACAAAATCCGATCTGGAACTTTTTGAGAATCTGAAAAAAATGATCACAGACCAGTAAGTCTTTTTCTTGCAATTTATGTATGAATATTCTATACTTTATATGTCAGTGTCAGGCAGGATAACGCCGCGCTGACCACACTTTCCCGGTTTAAATCCCGGATCTTCGCTGTCACTGTCAGGATCTCCGGTATTGTAAACTGTGGTATTCATTTAATCATGGAGGACAAACTTATGCTGGAAACTGGAATAAAAGGAAGACAGGAAGTTGTTGTCTCTGACGCAAACTCCGCAAAAACAATGGGAAGCGGCACACTCGACGTGTTCGCGACACCGGCTATGACCGCTTTAATGGAAAAGACTGCCTGGATGAGCGTTGCTGATCAGCTCGACGAGGGCTGCGGTACCGTGGGTACACTCTTAAACGTAACACACGACGCACCGACACCGCTTGGAATGACCGTATGGTGTGAGACTGAACTTGTCGAGGTCGACGGACGCCGTCTCGTATTCGATGTTGCCGCTTATGATGCCAAAGGAAAAATCGGCGGAGGCCGCCACGAGCGCTTCATTATCCAGAACGAGAAGTTTCAGGCGAAAGCGAATAAGAAGGCTGAGCAGTAATTTTTCTTCCGCCAGACTGAAATATGCAATTCATTTTTACCACCCGCTGGAATTTCCTGCCGGGTGGTATTTTTGATACCTGCAGTTCCCGCACTTTGCATGGAACTTCGAATACTTTCCCACTTTATCCGGGAACTATTTCATACATCTTTATGGAGACTTTATGATCACAAAAGCTTTAAAAAACTTCAACATCCGCCAGATTGCCGACTCCGGTCAGTGTTTCCGCATGGTTCCGTGTGATCCGAATCGTTCACAGACGGCTTACCGGGTTATCAGCGGCAGACATTTTCTCATCATAGAACAGCATGGAGATGAGGTGACTTTCCACTGTCCAAATGATGAGTTCGCATTCTGGGAACATTATTTTGACCTTGAGACGGATTATGATGTTTATATCCGGGCGATCGATCCGATGGATGATTATCTCTCGAAGGCGGCAGCTTTCGGCAATGGGATACGGATCCTGAATCAGGATCTCTGGGAGATGATCATTACGTTTATTATCTCACAGCAGAAAACGATTCCGGCAATCCGAGCGCTGGTGGAGGCGCTGAGTGAGAGATATGGAACACGATATAAAATTCCGTCAGAGTGCAATTTCCGTACCCACACGGCAATTCTGCCCAACGTGCAGTTTTCCGATATATCCGCAGGGCAGCATGCTTCTGCGACTTTTCAGAAACAATTATCTACATCCGCCGCACCAGCAATCACAGATCCTTCATCCGGATATTATTATGCTTTTCCATCCCCTGAAGAGTTAAACCGTGCCTCTCTGGATGACCTTCTTGCCTTAAAGCTTGGCTACCGCGCAAAATATATCAAGCAGACCTGCGAGGATGTCTGCTCCGGTAAGCTGGATCTTGACCGCCTGATGAAACTGAATTACGCTGACTCCATGGAAGTTCTCCTCTCCTGCTACGGAATCGGCGTCAAGGTTGCCAACTGCATCTGTCTCTTCGGCCTTCACCATATCGGCGCTTTCCCGGTGGACACCTGGATCAAAAAGATCCTGCTGCGGGAGTACGCCCCGAAAAGCCACTGTACCGGACATGTCCCGGAAACGCGGCTCTGCGAGGCGCTGATCGCGGAGAACTTCTCGAAATATCCGGGATTTGCAGGTGTGCTGCAGCAGTATATCTTCTTTTATGAGAGAGAATTTTCGCAAAAAATACTGCAGAATACGAACGGAATCAAATATAACAGGTGATTCCATCGAAATTTCCTGTTAAATAAAAAGCCACCGGAATGGTAACTTTCGTTCTTCATTCCGATGGCTCAACAATCGCTCTATTTGCTCTTCTCAGTGTACTCTTTCTGCGCACTGATACCGATAATTTCTATCTCTTATTTGATCTCATCCGCAATGTTATAGATCAGCTTCTCCGTATCATCCCATCCAAGACACGGATCCGTGATGGATTTTCCATAAATATGCTCGCCGATCTTCTGGCTGCCCGGCTCTAAGTAGCTCTCGACCATAACGCCCTTGATAAAGTTGTGGATCTCCTCTGAGTGACGGCGGCTGTGAAGAACTTCCTTCACGATACGGATCTGCTCCATATAACGCTTGTTGGAGTTGGAGTGGTTTGCGTCAACGATGCAGGCCGGATTCAACAGTTCCCGCTCCTGATACAGGCTGTAGAGAAGCTCCAGATCCTCGTAGTGATAGTTCGGCAGACACTGGCCATGTTTGCTGACTGCGCCTCTTAAGATCGTGTGTGCAAGCGGATTGCCCTTTGTCTCAACTTCCCATGTGCGGTAAATAAAATCGTGGCCATGCTGGGCTGCATAGACCGCATTTAACATAACCCCGAGGTCACCGCTGGTCGGGTTCTTCATTCCTACCGGAACGTCCATACCGCTGGATACAAGGCGGTGCTGCTGGTTCTCAACAGAACGCGCGCCGATCGCAACGTAGGAAAGTACATCGGAAAGATAGCTGTAATTTTCCGGGTACAGCATTTCGTCAGCGGTTGTAAATCCGTAATCCTTGATCACGCGCATATGAAGCTTACGGATTGCAACAAGTCCCTCATACATATTCGGCTTCTTCTCCGGATCCGGCTGATGAAGCATTCCCTTGTAGCCGCCGCCGGTGGTACGCGGTTTATTCGTGTATACACGCGGGACGATCACGAGTTTATCCTTTACCTGCTCATTGACCTTCGCAAGACGGCTCATATACTCGCATACAGCGTCCTCGCGGTCCGCAGAACACGGTCCGATAATTACGAGGAACTTTTCGCTCTTTCCTGTGATGACATCCGCAACTTCTTTATCTCTTGCCACTTTTAATTCCACACACTCCGGTGTCAGCGGGAATTCCGCTTTGATCTGTGCCGGTGTCGGAAGTAGACTCTTGTAATTGAATGACATGATTTTCTCCCTCAAATATATTTTTCTCACGGCAATTTGCCCTATAGCGATTCCAGTAAAATCAGGCTGCCGCATCCCTGACCGCATCTTTTTATTTCAGCGCTTTATCGCTTTTAACTGCTAATGTGCTCGTTTCTAAAAATATCCCGCGCTGCACACATGTCAGTGCGGGATGTTTTTTATTATAGTACACATCTTTTGAGACTTCAAGTACTTATGTCTCTATATTTTATTTTTTTCGACACCGCTATTGTTACTTATTCACGCCCTGTGCAAACAGTAACCCGCCGCTCTCTTAATTCTGCAGTCTGTAAAGAAAACTCCTTCGGACTGTGAAATTTTACATATATTTCGTCCAGAACATACTGATAAAAAATACCAATACCAGCGACGGAATATAGTCTGCCACCGGCGGATTTTTAAGCTTCGCGATCCGCAGCGCGTTTAAGAGCTGGATAAGGCCGCCGCAGGCTGAAAAATCCCCGATCATCTCAGCCGTCAAATGCGGCATCAGGAATTCTGAGAGCCCGTAAAAAATCATCAGCATGATCCCCAACGGGATACTGATGAGTGAGAGGACCCATCCGCTGCTCCCTGCAAAAAATACTGACGCAACACAATCCATGATCGTCTTTGTCATGAGCACGGTTGTGTCTCCCTCAAATCCCAGTGTCAGTGCGCCGATGATTCCTGTGGTGCTGATACAGTATAAGGTAAAAGCCACAAGAAGTGTCTGTGCTGTTTCGCTTCCACCGGTTGCCGGAAGAAGCTTCGAGATATTCGCAAGCCGTCTGTCAATTCCAATGATATGGCCGGTCGTACCGCCGATCAGGAGCGCCAGCACCGCCGCCGACATATGGACCGCTTTTCCCAATAGTCCCACACCGACCGCCGCCGAGATTACTGACAGAGCAAGATTGATGCTCTCATTTAAAGATCCCGAAATATGTTTCTTCATCGCACACCCGGCAAGTGTTCCAACGATCACACCGGCTACATCAAGTAAAATTACAGATGGCATATGGTATTCCTGCGCTTTCTATTTTTTCCTCAGATTCTGCTGTTCCAATGATCTTTGAAGCTTCTGTAAATAGATCATCCACTTATCCTGCTCACTGGTTCCCTCAACCATCTTTCCTCTGGAACGCCCCACCGATTCCCAACTCCATACGGTATTTGGCAACCGTACGTCTTGAGATCGGCATTCCGGCATCCTGCAAAAGTCCGGCAAGCTGTTCATCGCTCCACGGTTTTTTCTTGTCCTCCGCAGCAACGAGTTCCTTCAATTTCGCTTTCACGGCATTTCTGCTCACGTCGCCATTCCCATCTCCCGATGGGATCCCTGTTGTAAACAGGCTGCGGAACAGAAAACATCCCGACGGTGCCCTAAGATACTTGTCACGGATCGCACGGCTGACCGTAGATTTGTGGATCTCCAGCGCATCAGCGATCTCCTCCAATGTCATCGGTTTTAACTGCCCCGTTCCGAGGAAATACGGCTCCTGACGTTTCAGTATCTCTCTGGTGATGCCTGTAAGTGTCTCCCGCCGCTGTTCCACCGCATTTATAATAAACCGTGCCCTTCGTAACTTATTTTCAAAGTATGACTTTAATTCCTGATCCTGAGCCGTCTCCATCATATGAATATAGTAGTCATTACTCTGAAGATTTCCGGTCCATTTATCATTCAGCTCGATGTTCCACACCCCGTCCTGATGGCTTAAAAGAACATCCGGGACAATATACTGGGCCTTATCACCGCCGATTCCGTTCAGAGGGCGCGGATTCAGCCCTTTAATGACATGGATCATCTTCCGCACTTCCGCAGATGAGAGTTTCAGCGCCCTCGAGATCGTACTGATCTTTCCCTCCGCGATATTCTGAAGATGATGTTTTATCATTTCGGACAAGATCTCTTCCTCATCCATCCCCTGAACCTGAATCAGAAGACATTCCTCAAGTCCGGACGCAAAAATCCCCTGCGGCTCCAGCTCCTTCAGCATGGACAGAACCTTCCCCGCCTGTTCTTCCGGAACATTTAACCGTTTTGCGATCTCCGGAACCGGAATCAGAAAATATCCGCTCTGTTCTATGGACTGTACGCAGAAATCCACGATCTTCCGATCCGTTTCGCTGATCTTCTTCCAGTGAAGCTGCATGTTTACCAGATCCTCAATGGACTTTTCGCTGTCCTCGATCTCATACAGCTCATTCTCCCGGCTGTTTTCCCGTTCTGTACCATTATAAAACCGTTCCGTCTCCTTATATGTAACAGGCGCAGCTTCCTCTCCGCGCTCTGCCGAAAATTCCAGCAGTGGATTTTCAATTTCTTCCTTCTGCAGAAAATCCTTTAATTCCGTCATGGACATTGCAAGAATGTTTAAGGACTCCACCTGCATCTGTGAGAGTGCCTGTTTGGTCTGCAAGGAAATTCCTGCTTTCAGTTCCATTATTAAACCTCCGCTTTCCCATATTTCATCTTTTGCAGTCTTTTATGACCATTTTCTGTAAATTATAGTATACCACTTTTAAGCGGCTTCCTGCAAGGTCTCTTTTCCGGTCTGGAAACTGCGCAAAAAAGCCGCCATAAAATCGCTGTGCGACTCTATGGCAGCTTTAGATCTCAATTTAAACTGTTTTTAGAAATATACTACACATGCCAGGATCGATACCAGAACGACCGTGATGAGGAACAGCGGTCCACCGATCAGACCGAAGTCTTTCCAGGTATATCCTGCCGGAAGGATCTGCATGTTTACAGCTGTACCGATTGGAGTTGCAATCGCAAGGTTTGTTCCGATCGCAAGGACTACGCACCACGGAACCGGGCTGATTCCCATAGTAAGCGCCATGGAAATAACGATCGGGGACATCAGAGCGGCAACGGTACTGTTCTGCAGGAACAGAGTCAGAACGCTGGAAAGTACGCAGATAACAACGGTTAAGACAACTACGGATGCGTTTGCACCGCCGAACATATTGAGGACTGTGTCAGCGATAACTGCGCCGCCGCCGGAAACATCAAGTCCGGTACCAATGGCTGTTACAGCGCCGATACAGATCAGGATATCCCACGGAAGATCACGGAGAGCTTTCTTTACCGGCACGCAGCCTGTCAGGAAAAGAACTACAGAACCGAGCATAGCGATATTCGCGATGTTGAAATAGCTCTTAAACGGTTTATATCCACTTGCAATAAACAGAACGATACATGCCGCCATGACAACTAATGATACGGTTCCCTTCCATGCCGGTACATTTTCCTTATCTTCTGTGGATAATAGTTCCGGATTTGCGAAGGCATTGTTCTTATCAAAATCCGGGCTGCCCGGCTTTAATACCTTTTCAAGAAGTGTATAACCGATAGTTCCCCAGAAGATAACCTGTACAATAGCAACCGGTCCCATGATCTTTGTCATTTCGAACACGCCGAAACCTTCTTCAAATCCGGCTGTTCCCATTAACACACCGTTAACGACCGGCTGTGATACGGAACCGACTAATGTACATCCACCGCCAATGATACAGGCAATACCTGCTGGGAAAATTACCATCTTGGAACGGATCTTTCCGTTGGAACCTGCAGCGATGGAAGCAATGATCGGCATCCACATTGCAATAGTTCCAGAGTTGGAAAGGAACGCACTCATGAGTGTACAGATAATAACAACAGACATAATGAACACACGCTCATTTTTTGCCAGTGGAGTCGCCGCAATCTTTGCGCCAAGCTTCTGGGCAACACCTGTCTGGAACAGGGCATCACCGACGATACACATGCCGGCTACCATAACAACGGTACTTCCGCCGAATCCGGAATAGATCTGTGACAGCTTCATCTCTGGGATCAAAATACCCATTGCTAATGCCGCGGCACAGGATACCACGCTCATGGCAAATTTATTGCTGAAAAACAGTATCATCGTGATAAAGGTAATGATAATCGCTATCGTGCTGGATGACATAATATTGTACCCCCTTCTTCCAGCCGGTCTTCCCGGCCGGTATTGTATTTATTTTTTGCTATCCGAATAATCGTACCAACCTTTTCCTGTCTTTCTTCCAAACTCGCCTTTCTTGAACTTTTCAATTACCAATGGGTTTGGCGCGTCATACGGATCATGACTCTCTGCGTAACGGTCTACACGTACATAATAGTTTACATCGATTCCTGTAAGATCCATCAGACGGAACGGTCCCATCGGATAATTCAGCCCCTTTTCGCAGGCTGTATCGATATCTTCCACGGAAGCAACTCCCTGCTCTAAGAGAGATAACGCTTCATGGACAACAGCTGCATTGATGCGGTTTACAACAAATCCCGGAACCTCCTTATGTAAAACGATCGGGGTCTTTCCTGTATCAATGGCAAACTGTCTTGCTGTTTCCGCTGTCTCATCAGATGTATGCGGACCTTTTACGATCTCAACAAGCTTCATCACGAGTGCCGGGTTAAAATAATGGATATTTAACAGGCGATCCGGATGCTCTGTCACATCTGCAAGCTTCGAACTTACGATATTGGAGCTGTTTGTGCTCAGGATTGCATCCGGCTTACAGATCTTGCTGATACGGGCGAATAATTCTCTCTTTGTATTCAGATCCTCAATGATCGCTTCGATCACAAGGTCCGCTTCCTTTGCCGCCTCATCCACATCGCCGTTAATAACAAGACTTGCAGCTACCTTGTCTGCCTCTTCCTGGGTAAGACGTCCTTTTGCGACACGTCCGGCAAGATAATCTGCTGTCCATTTTGTTGCTTTCTCGATTGCTGCCGGGAAGCTGTCGCAAAGAATAACCTTGTAGCCTTTCTCCCGTCCGTTGAGTGCTGTGTTCATCGCGATCTGCTGTCCCATGGCACCTGCACCGATGACAGCAACGGTTTTGATATTTTCTGCTTTCATAACATTTTACCTCACACCATATAATTCTCAAGACATAAATTGTTAATTTTGCTCCCTACACCATTTCGATCAGTGTAGCCATCGACTGTCCGCCGCCGATGCAGAGTGTTGCAAGACCTCGCTTCCCTCCTGTTCTCTTTAAATTGCTTATCAGAGTCACAATCAATCTTGCTCCCGTGCATCCAAGCGGATGTCCCAGTGCGATCGCGCCTCCATTGATATTGACTTTCGCCGGATCTAACTTGAGATCCCTGATGCAGGCAACTGCCTGTGCCGCAAAGGCCTCGTTTAATTCCACAAGATCAAGGTCATCAATGGTCCAATTATTTCTATCTAAGATCTTATTTGTTGCTACGACAGGTCCGTATCCCATGATCTCCGGATCAAGGGCAGCAGCCGTCACGTCAACGATCTTCGCAATAGGTTTCACTCCTGTTTCTTTTACCTTTTTTCCGCTCATTAAGACCAGACAGGAAGCACCATCATTTAAACCGCAGGCATTTCCGGCTGTTACGGTTCCATCCGGTTTTACAATCGGTCTCAGCTTCGCAAGGATCTCCATGGTCGTTGTCGGTTTTACAAATTCATCTGTGTCAAAGATAAATGTATTTTTCCTTTCCTTTACCTCGATTGGAACGATCTCATCTTTAAAATACCCCATCTCGATGGCTTTTGCGGCGCGGTGCTGGCTTTCCATGGAAAAGGCATCCTGCTCCTCACGGGTAATGTGGAAACGTTCCGCAACATTCTCCGCCGTTCTCGACATGCTGAGTTCACTTCCGTATACGGAATACGGCTGAGCGGTTGTTCCAGCCTCAACATTGGAATCTACCAGCGTATTCTTGTTTCCGCCCCAACGTGTTCCACGAAGGTAAATCGGTGCACGGCTCAGGTTTTCGGTACCGCCCGCAACAATACAGTCAGCATCTCCCAGCCAAATCTCCTGACATCCGGAATTGACTGCCTGCATAGCTGATGCACATAATCGATTTACAGTAAATCCCGGGATTGTCTCCGGAAGACCTGCTTCCAGAAGAGCTGAACGTGCGATATTGGAAGCTTCTGTGCTCTGACGTACTTCTCCAAGAATTACCTCGTTGATAATATCCTTCTCGATGCCCGCGCGCTTAACAGCTTCCTTTATAACTTCCGCAGCTAATGTGTGAGCTGGAACATTCTTTAATGATCCGCCGTATTTACCGATTGCAGTTCTTACTCCACTGACGATATAAACTTCTTCCATCTCTAAAATCCTCCTGTTGAATTGCACATTGCTTGTCATGCTCTCTGCTCTCTTTATTGAGCAATTGCTGTGCCAATTTTGCGCATTCTTCCTCATTTTTTCTTTTCCACTCATCAAAAACCTGCACTGATCTGTTTCTCTTCCTTATAAATGTCAATTCATCTTTTTCTTCCATCTCTCTTTCTCCGTGTTGTATTCCGCTCATTTTTTGTCTGTTTCCACCCTCCCGTCTCTCCTGTGTGCATGGTAAATGATTTCCTTGCACAATTCTCTGCACATGTTTGTGCATATATGTGCAATATTTGCACATTGATTGCACATATTTATTTTTTGTGCATTTTATCTCTTCTCAACAGCTCTTCTGTTTTCCCCTCTATATAGAAATGACCAGCCATTTTAATGCCGATTCCATTCTTTTCCACCATTCTTTCCAAACTTGGCACACATCTTGCTATATAGATGGTTAGATAAAAACGCAAAGGAAACTCGCCTGATTCAGGCAAACGAAAGGAGATCTATTACATGGGATTTGAAAATGTTCTCTATGAGATAAACGACGGGATCCTCTATCTGACACTCAACCGGCCGGAGGCACGTAACGCTTTGACCCCGGGAATGTGGAAGGATATCCAGGCAGCCGTTGAGATGGCACGTTTTGATGACAATATCAAAGTCGTAATCGTCAGTGGATCTGGCGACAAGGCACTCGCGAGCGGTGCCGATATTCAGGAGATCCATGATCGTGAAACTTTAAAAATGTTAGAGGGAATTTCTACTATCGCTTTAAAACAGCTGGAAGACCTCTATAAACCAGTTATCTGCGCTATCAACGGATACGCCCTCGGCGGCGGATGTGAACTGGCAATGGCCTGTGATATCCGAATCGCCACGAGCCGTTCCAAATTTGGACAGCCGGAAACAAATTTAAGTATTATCCCGGGAGCCGGCGGAACCCAGCGTCTTCCGCGTCTTGTAGGTGTCGGACGTGCGAAGGAACTGATCTACACGGGCCGCATCATTACCTCTGAAGAGGCTAAAGAAATCGGCCTTGTCAATCAGGTAACCGGCGATACCCGCGAAGAACTGATGGAAGCTGCGAGAGCGATGGCGATGAAGATCATGAAGAAAGGACCGGTTGCGATCACCATGGCGAAGATGGCAATCAACGTGGGCATGGACACCGATATCAACACTGGTCTTCTCTTTGAACGCGTTGCCCAGACTGTGGCATTTGCGACAGATGACAGAAAAGAAGGTACTGCGGCATTTCTTGAAAAACGTGATGCCCATTTTACAGGACGATAAGAAGATATGACATTTATCATTTGAAGGAGGATATGATTTATGAAACCGTTGGAAGGCATTAAAGTAGTTGAACTTTCCACCATGCTGGCTGGCCCGATGACCGCACGCATCCTGGCTGAATGGGGCGCTGATGTAATAAAAGTAGAGTCCACAAACGGTGATGCCTGGAGAGATCAGGCCGGAACCTCTCTCTCCCCAAAGACAGACATCGCCAATCCAAACTTCGATATGCAAAACTTGAATAAGCGCTTCCTTTCCATCAATACAAGAACTGTTGACGGAAAACAGGCACTGATGAAGCTTCTGGAGACAGCAGATGTATTCTTAACAAACTACCGCGTGCAGGCTCTTGAGAAAATGGGACTTACATACGACCAGTTAAAAGGCGCTTACCCGAAGCTCATCCACGCTTCCGTCCTCGGATACGGCGAGAAAGGTCCGGAAAAAGACCGTCCCGGCTATGATTACACCGCTTTCTGCGCAAGAACCGGTCTTCTGGCAGATATGGCCCCGGCAGGAGGTCCGCCGATGATGACAGTTGCAGGCTTAGGTGATCACAGTGTTGCCGTAGCTCTTTCTGGTGCCATCGCCGCAGCACTCTTCCGCAGAGAACGCACTGGTGAAGGTGAGAAGGTCGACGTTTCCCTTCTCCAGATCGGTACCTTTATCTTATCCACCGGACTCTTAAATGGCTTCAACGGACGTAAGTTCCCGAGGACCCATGCAGACTGCAGCCATGCATGCAGCAATACCTACCAAGCAGCCGACGGCGAATGGCTGTATCTGGCAATCGTGGATTATCGCCGTTTCCCGGAATTCTGTCAGGTTGTAGGTCTTCCGGAACTGGCAACGGATCCGAAATTTTCCACATCCACTGCCTATTATGCAAACAAAAAGGAACTGGTTGCCATTCTCGATGAGAAGTTCAAAGAGCAGCCGCTTCCTTATTGGCATGAACTCTTAAATGCCCACGACCTGCCGCACGAAGTCCTTGCACATTTCAAGGATGTTCCGGAGGATCCGCAGGTCATCGCCAACAATTATGCTTACCACTATGAATACTCCGACGGAACGAAGACCGTCTTCACAAACGGTCCGTCCCATTTCCGCTCCATCGATCCGGACAAGATCCCGCATAAGATTTCCGGACCGATCGGATGTGATACAACTGCGATCTTAAAAGAGCTTGGATATGACGACGAAAAGATCAAATCCATGTACGACGCAGGCGATATCCGCTGACAAATCCTTTGACAGACAGGGCAGCCGGAATACCCCCATTTCAGTCTCCGGCTGCCACTCCATATCAAGGAGGAATCTTTATGTATACATTAGGAATCGATATCGGTTCTACCTCCAGTAAAACGGTTATTCTGGAAGACGGCATCAAAATTGCCGCCCATGTCGTTATCCCGCTCGGAACCGGCACTATCGGCCCAGAGACGGCATTGGACGAGATTTTCAGGCAGTCCGGAATCTCCAAAGACCAGATCACATACACCGTAGCGACTGGTTACGGACGTTTAACCTGTCCAGAAGCTAACGCCCAGATCAGCGAGTTGAGCTGCCACGCAAAAGGAATCCATTTTCTTCTTCCACAGGTGGACACCGTCGTCGACATTGGCGGTCAGGATGCCAAAGCGCTCACTATATCTCCGCAGGGAAAGCTTGCCGCTTTCCAGATGAATGACAAGTGTGCCGCCGGAACCGGTCGTTTTCTCGATGTCATGGCGCGTGTCTTAAATGTCCCAATCGAACAGCTCGGTCCTTTATCCGAGACCAGTGAACATCCCGCTACCATCAGCAACACCTGTACCGTATTTGCGGAGTCTGAAGTCATCAGCCAGCTATCTGCCAAGGTTCCGCTTGCTGATATCGCTGCTGGAATCCACAATTCTGTAGCCAAGCGTGTCGCAGGTATGGCTCTCCGGCTGGGACGTCCCGGCTGTATGGCCATGAGCGGCGGCGTTGCGTTAAATACCGGTGTTGTCCGGGCCATGGAACGCGAGATGGGGTGTCCGATCCTTGTTGATCCTTTATGTCAGTCCGCCGGCGCCATCGGCGCAGCCGTACTGGCTTATGAAAAATTATCGAAATCAAAGGAGTGAATATTATGAGTGAACATACAGAAAACGTAAAAATAGAGACCAGCACTCCGCAGACTGCTGCACCAGCCGCAGGCGCAGCACCAGCAAAACCGAAGCGTCCAAAGCCGAAGAGCATGATCATGTTGGGCGAGCAGACCGCTGCTCTCTTCGATAATGCCCGCCTCGCAAAAGAACGCGGCGAGAAAGTCGGCTGGTCCGCCTCTATCTTCCCGCAGGAAATCGCCGAAACCTTAGGTCTCAATGTCCTCTATCCGGAAAACCATTCTGCAGGAATCGCTGCCAGACACCAGGCTGACCCGTTTCTTCAGGAATGCGAAGGTCCTCTCGGCTACTCCAACGACCTCTGCGCATATGCGAAAGTTAATTTAGCATATGCCTCCGTCTTAAACGGCGAGAGTGATGTGGAGCTTCCGGATGGCGGAAAGATGGTAAAACCAGATTTTCTTCTCCTCACAAACAATATCTGCAACCAGCTCACCAAATGGTATGAAAATCTGGCAAGGCAGATGAATATTCCGATCTTCTTTATCGATACATGTTACAACCCGTGGGATTATGTGACCGAGACCCGTGTCCGCTATGTACGTGCACAGATCGACCAGCTCATCAAGGATCTCTGTGAATTTACCGGAAAGACCTGGGATGATGAGCGCTTTAAAGAAGTCATGAAGATCAGTCAGCGAAACAGCTATCTCTGGGAGCGCGCCAACAATCTTCTTGACCGCAAGCCTTCTCCGTTAAGTGGATTTGAGCTTTTCAACTACATGTCTGCAATGGTCTGCAACCGTGGAAAGACTTCCTCCACCGCAATTTTGGAGCAGCTCAACAGCGAGATTGAAAAACATATTGAAGAAGGCACTTCCACATTCCCGGTCGAGGAACAGTTCCGTATCTCCTGGGACGGCATTGCCTGTTGGCCGTATCTGAGCCACAACCTCCGTACCTTAAAAAAATACGGCATCAACATGGTTGCTTCCAGTTACGGAAAAGCATGGGCAATCGAATATGAGGACCTCGACGGCATGGCACGGGCTTACTGTTTCGCTTCCACGAACGGCGACAATGCCAGCACCATGATTGACCGCCGTCTTGAAGCGCTGAAACGCTTCGGATGCGAAGGAACGATCTACCATGTCAACCGAAGCTGTAAGGTTATGGACTGCCAGATGATGGAAGTTCAGCGCCAACTCTCCAAGGCCGCCGGTGTACCGTTTACCGCATTTGACGGAGATCAGGCTGACTACCGAAATTACAGTGAAGCACAGTTTGAAACGCGCATCCAAGGTCTTGTGGAAGTTATGAAACAGAATAAGGAGGACTTTTAAGATGGCTGATTTACATACAAATATTGAATGTCTTACGAATGCCTGTAAAAATCCCCGGGCACAGCTCGATAAATATCTGGCAGCCGGAAAAAAAGTAATTGGCTGCTTTGAACCATACACTCCGGAGGAACTCGTCCATGCCAGTGGCATGATTCCAATGGGACTCTGGGGCGGTCACACCGAATTAAAGCTCGTAAAGAGTTATCTCCCTGCATTTGCCTGCCCGATCATGCAGGCAAACCTGGAATTTGGCCTCAACGGCACTTATAAAGGAATCAGCGGTGTTATTATCCCGGCGATCTGCGATACACTCCGCTGCATGACCCAGAACTGGCGCTTCGGCGTTCCGGATATTCCGATGATCCCCATCGTATATCCGCAGAACCGCACCTCACCGGCAAGCACAGACTACCTGATCAGCGAGTACGAGAATGTTCTTGTCATGCTGGCCACCACTACTGGTCAGATGATGACGGAAAAAGCACTCTGCAGATCCATTGAGATCTATAATGAACACAATGCCGTTATGCGGGAATTCTCTGCACTGGCAGTCAAGCATCTTGATGTTATCACTCCTACTGTCCGTCATGCAGTAATGAAGAGCGCATTCTTCTTCGAAAAATCCGAGCACACCGCTATCGTAAAAGAGATCAATGAGGCTCTCAAAGCGCTGCCGGACTATAAGTTTACCGGCAAAAAAGTCGTTCTCACCGGCATCACCGGTGAACCGGAAGAATTTCTGGAAATTCTTGAAGCAAACAACATCGCCGTTGTCGGAGATGATCTGGCACAGGAAAGCCGCCAAATCCGCACCGATACCCCACTTTCCGGAGGCGGCGGACTCAAGCGTCTCGCACTCCAGTGGAAAGATCGTACCTGCTGCAGCCTGATCCACGAAATCGGCAAGCCGCGCGGTGCTCTTTTAACCGAGCTCTGCAAGGAAAATGATGCCGACGGTGTCATCAACTGCCTGATGAAATTCTGTGATCCGGAAGAGTACGACCAGCCATGGTTCGAAGGTGACTTGAAAAAAGCCGGTTATCCGTGCCTGACCGTCGAAGTCGATCCGTTAAACACAAGCTTTGAGCAACTTCGCACCCGCATCCAGACATTTGCCGAAATGCTCTGATTTTCCAGCAGAAACCCTCAATCCCCTTCTTCTCCTATAAGAAAAACGCAGGAATCAGGACCCCCATAAATTTTCCTCCTGATTTCTGCGTTTTTGTATGATATAATAGTACAAAAGAAAAATATGAAAGGAACTCCTGTATGGCCGATTCTGAACTTCATAATCTACTTCCTTTTGCTGAAATACTCGATAACATTGATGTCGGGATCGCCCTGTTCGATCCGCAGGGAAATTACCTGTTTGTCAATACAAACCTGATCAACTGGAGAAATATTCCCCGCGCGGAATTTCTCAGCCACAATGTCCATGATTTTTTGAAGATCATGGATGTCTGCGTCTTTGATCTTGTCATGGAAAAAAAGCAGCTAGTAAAGCGGCTTCAGACCTACCGTAATTTCCACAATATGGATGGAGTGACCCGACTGCGTATGGTCACCGGAATACCGATCTTCGACGCATTCGGAAATATCCAGTATGTGATCAGTATGATGCAGGATATACAGACTTTTGAAGATCTGTATCATTCCCTGTTAAAAGAACATAAGATCATCAACTATGATACAAAGGAACCTGCTGTCCGTGAAAAGCAGGATATCGTGGCGAAAAGTCCCGCATTTCAACAGCTCCTGTCCGTCGCAGCGAATGTGGCTTCTTTGGATTCCACAGTCCTTCTCTACGGAGAATCTGGAAGCGGAAAGGAAGTTCTTGCCCACTATATCTATGAACACAGTGAGCGGTGTGGCAAACCGCTGATTACGGTCAACTGTGCCGCATTTCCTGAAAATCTGATTGAGGCAGAGCTATTCGGCTATGAAAAAGGGTCTTTTACCGGCGCTGCAAAGGATGGAAAAATAGGATTGGTGGAAGCTGCAGACGGTGGTACCCTGTTTCTCGATGAGATTAATTCACTGCCAATCAATGTACAGGGAAAGCTGCTCCGAACACTGGAAGAAAAAAGTATTCAGAGAATCGGCTCCACAAAAACAAAAAAGGTCAATTTTCGCCTAATCGCGGCAACAAACCGGAACCTCCAGAAACTCGTGGAGCAAGGGCAATTTCGTGAGGACCTGTATTACCGGATCCAGGTCATTCCTCTTACGATTCCACCACTCCACAACCGTAAAGAAGATATTATTCCCCTGTGCCTTCATTTTCTTCACTATTTTGGAAAAAAGTATAATCTTCAAAAGGAATTTTCCGATTCTGTTCTGGACGCAGTACAGCGCTATTCATGGCCGGGAAACGTCCGGGAACTACGCAATTTTGTGGAGCGTATGGTCGTCATGACCCCTCGCGCCACCAGAATGATCAGCCAGATTCCGGATGGTCTGCTGGATATTACTCCCGATGAGCGACATGACTCTGGCAAGGATATTCCTGGGACGAAATCCACGGTCTCTGCGATTTTCCCAAGCGGACCGATTCCACAGGCATCACTCCCGATATCATTTTCAGGCAGTATTACCAATCATTTTCCCGGCGATGTCACCGTTCCGGCCACAATTTCCGGTGTCAGGCGCTCCAATATGCCTACCCGCGACCAAATTATCGCCGCCCTCCAGACCTGCTCCGGACATCGTGAAAAGACGGCCGAATATCTTGGAATCTCACGAAGATGCCTGCAATACAAAATCAAGGAGTACCATATTTCACCACGGTGCCATTATGATGATAAATAGAATAGAACACGGGTCCGGAGCTCTTCCCATATAAAAGAGATAAGCCTTTTTGATCGACCGGAAGCTTCTGCCAATAAAAAGGGGCTGGTGCACTAACGTGCGGCAGCTCATTTTATATATCCAACACAAAACGCCGAGCTTCGA
>ERZ772969.201-NODE-201-length-63052-cov-39.878693_pt1 | contig 63052 bp, 56 predicted proteins | sample MGYA00511676_ERZ772969 | MGnify/ENA primary metagenome ERZ772969 (study PRJEB29015, sample SAMEA2737651) | human gut metagenome | biome: human gut; feature: human-associated habitat; material: faeces | place: China | collected 2012 ... | reverse complement strand
CTCTTTTTGTGACACGAGAGATATTATTACCAGAAGAATACTTCCAACCTTCCGCTTCTAAAAAACCAATAAAGGCATATTCATATTCTGATTCACAATAATGACCATTGTATTCTTTTAATCTTGCCATAGACTATGCCTCCTTTGCTTTTGTCGCCTCTTCTATAGAACCTTTAATAAGAATTGGACAAATGTCTTTTATCTTTACTTTAAGTTTTTCATTAATTGCTTTTTGTTCTTTATAAGCTTTGTAAATATCTGCTATTGATTTTTGAGTTTTCATATCTGCTATAGGAATTTCTACTTTAACTAAATCATCCCATGTAAATGTTTCTCTTGCCGATCCCCATGAATGAAACCTTGCATATCTATCGAACTCCGTTCTGTTAAAAAACATACAAAGATATTCTGGCAAAAGCTTATCCTCATCAACCGAAAACACTTCATTTACTGATGTAACAACAATATCATCCTCAGTGTTATTGAAAGCATATGCAAATACTTTTTCATTGTGTGTTGTTTGCACAAAGCTAATCTGACGAGGTCTTACTATCTTATAATTTGATAATTCATTTCTATTTACTTTTGAAGTAGGTTCTCTAAACTCCTTAGACGTACTTACACCCATAACATTTTTAATTTCGTTTGTTCTATTTCTTACGTCATATCTTTCAACATATGGACCAATTGCCTTGCAATGTATACTATGTTTTAAATCCTCAATATACGCATCACATGCAAGCTTTAAGTCCTCCAATCCATACTCATAACTTTTCTGATTTTCAAGCATAGCATTATAAATATCTACATATTTTTTCTGTATTTCAATATCCGGTAGTGGAATAACTATGTCACTCATATCATTAAAATTGAATTCTGGTCTTTGACTTCCAAAATTTCTAAAAGTCACTTCTCTGCAAAATTCTGAACGCCTAAAATAAATATATAACCACATTGGATCAATTATTTTCTTTCCCTCATCCGTCAGATAAAAAACCATATATAAATGAGATACTATACATAATCCCTCAGTACGGTAAGCAATTGAACCTAATTCAAGTCGAGTTGGGTTGTACACAAAAGCTCCATTTTCGACAATTTTATAAGGTTTTAAATCTACTCCATCTGTATTCCCTTTAGGAGTTGCAAAAACACCTTGACTATTTACACCAACTATCAAATCAACCCCATACTTTAAGTCTTTGTTGTTTATCGTGGAGCGTTCAATGTAATCTCCCAATCTAATATTAATCAATCCCATAACCAATCCCCCTAAATGCCGCTTCCAGCATCTGCTGGGATTTCTTTTCCTGCTTTAATATATCTTTCATCTCAGATTGAATACGAACCATTTCCTTTTCATAATCAATATCTAAATCATGGTCAATAAACTCAATGTATTTGCTTGGTGTGAGAGCCCAGCCTTTATTTTCAATTTCATTAATGCACACACTACGGTAAAGTTCTGGCATCTCATAGTCTGCTCCATCAGTTCCCTCACATTGCCATGTGTGATAAATATCTGCTGCCTTCTCAATTTGTTCTGTATCCAACCGAACTTTCTTTTTGCTCTCACCCTTAACAGCATTTTCTGTCCATTGGCGTAAATCCATAAAGAGCATCTCATGCTCGCGGTTTCGGAGATTTCTTCCATGATATTTTCCGCCTTTTTTATTCTGATTCAGTATCCAAAGAGTAACACTGATATCTGTTGTAATAAACAATTCTCTTGGTAGAACAACGATAGCCTCAATTTTATCATTCTGAATCAGTTGCTTACGTATTTCCATTGTATCACTATCATTCAACGCACCATTCGCAAGAAGGAATCCTGCTACTCCATCAGCTTTCTTCAAATGTGAAAGTATATGCAAAATCCATGCATAATTTGCGTTGCTTTCAGGTGGCGTTTGATAGTCAGACCAACGACCGTCATTTTTCAAATTGTCATTATACCAACCTTTCAGATTAAAAGGTGGATTTGCCATAATATAGTTAAAGTGCAACCCCTTGTGTAAATCATGTGTAAATGATGAATCTGCTTCTTCTCCTAGATTATGGCTAATTCCACGCAAAGCCAAATTCATTTTCGCAAGGCGATATGTAGCCGGTTCTTTTTCCTGACCATATACATTGATACCATTTAAGTTTCCCTGCTTTGACTTTACAAGTTCAGCACTCTGAATAAACATTCCTCCCGAACCACAGCAAGGATCATATAAGGTGCCATCATAAGGCTCAATCATCGTTGCAATGAGTTGAACTACGTCATGAGGTGTATAAAATTCTCCTTCCTCCTTTGTAGCATTTACCGCAAACTCCTTAAGAAAGTATTCGTATACACGACCAATAAGGTCTTTTTCCTCTCCAAATGTCTTATGACTGATTTTGTTCACTTCATCAACAATTTTCTTTATATCATTAGCTGCTAAATTGCGTGCTGTAAATGTTCCTTTAACAAAACAGCCTTTCAACTGTGGATCTTCTTCCTCAAGCCTTTGCAAAGCTGTATCAAGTGCAACATTAAGCTGTGGTGCCGGTGTACTGATAATAGTCGACCATCTTGCTTCTGGTGGTAAGTTATATGTACCATCTGCAAAAGTAGCATCATCAAAGAATGCTGCTCTAATGTTCTCATCTTCCGGATCTAATCCCTGCTCTTTAAGTGTCTGTTTTAGATTTTCAATTCCATCCTCATACTTTTCGCCGATAAACCTCAAGAACACTAGCGTAAGCATCATATCTCTTTTTTCAAAGAATGAGCCAGAATTACGTGCCGCACGCAAATAATCTCTACAATTAAATAAAATATTATCTATGTTCAATGCCTTTTCAGTTGTTTTCTTCTTAGCCATATTACTGTTCTTCCCTTTCCTCGTCTGGAACAAATTCCATAATATCCTGTATATTGCAATGCAATACATTACATATTTTTTCCAGAACCTGTGTATTTACATGCTCATTCTTTCCTAATTTAGCCAAAGCATTTGTGGTAATTCCAGCCTTTTCTCTAAGGTCTATCTTCATCATATTTTCATCTATTAATTTCTTCCATAATTTGTTGTATCTGATTGCCATTATTATCCCTTTCGTATCATTACAACTATTTATCATTTCTTTTTCATTATATCATTGAATTCAATTTATTTCAATTTAAAATTGATTTTTTCAATCTGTTATACATCTGTCTATATCTAACCCATATTTATAGAATAAACAGAGGAATCATCTTCCTCTGCCCCTATTCCACATCTTGTCTTCTACTTTTTCATTATTAGTATCTCATTTAACGCAAGTCCATCAAAACTAAAATCAACTTCACCATTGTTTACTTTCCACCAACCATACTCATTCTGGGCTAAACCGTCATAGCTATAATCAATCTCGTTATGTGAATTATAGCAGTGCCATACATCACCATCTAACCTTAAACTGTAGCCTGTGCTGTCAGAATAAGACTGGTGGTCAAAGGCGTAGGCTGTTACCATTCCCGCTGAATTATCAGCTTTACCTATAAGACCTGCCCCCGTCATTGCTCCTACGGCTACTATTGCCGCCGCTGTTAATGCCTTTACTGTTTTAAAAAGATGTTTTTTTATCATAACTTTTTTATCCTCCACTCACTAATTACTATAACTTTTTATTATTTGCTCTTGTCTTTATAAATTGTTTAATTGTGTCATCCTGTTCTGAATAAGCTTTATCCAATAAATCTATAGGAATTTTTCTTTTTTCATTAGTCCATACGTACACCCTCCCATGCAACCATATCAGCCAGCCATGAAAAGCCAATTTTATATATTATTAAATCCCCCTCCATGACCATTCTATGCTTCCTCGATTATATACCATAAAAAAGAAACAAGTCCTGCTAACATTATCAGAATATACCATACCCCATCCCACCATTATTACGACATTATTATCAAATTACGATAATATTTAAAATAAAATAATATATTTGTTTTTCTGCTATAATTATTATTGGTATTCTTTATAGATACTTTTCGATAAGTTATACAAAAAACTAAATTAGAACGTCTATAGATATTTTTACAACTTCATAAACTGATTTTTTGAATATAATTTTTTGAATATGATTTTTAAATGAATATTTTTTCTCAACCTGCCAATACTAACCATTAGTCTTACAGTGTATTTCATAAAGACAATATTACATTTAATTTGGAGGTTTGAGGTGAGGAAGATAAAAGTATATTTAACATTAACAGCAATTGCTGCCTGTATGCTTGCATTTACAGGATGTGGTACTGAGAATAATAATGAAACCGGGAGTAATACTGATACACAGCGAAACAACGAATCAACCGGAGTTATTGAAGAAGCTGTCACAGGTGTTATAGATGGTGTTGAAGAGATTGTGACAGGTGCTGCCGATGGTATTAAGGATATTGCAACAGGTGCTGCCAATGGACTTGATGAGATAGTAACCGGTGCGGACATGGGTGTTAATGAACACACTGACAGAACAAGAGATAATAATGATGATAATAATAATCAGACAGATTATAATAATACAGACAATACAAATGACAATTTAACGGATAATAGCAACTGGGATGGCAACAATATGAACAATTCCAATACCATAGAATAATTTAATCCAGATTTATACAACAGGTTAATTTAACATTCAAATGTACTTGATTAAAGTATAAAAACAGGCTGGAATGATGGTACTATTCTTATGATAATGGCAAAATACATTTTACCCTGTCATAAAAATATCACAATCATTCCAGCCTGTCTTCATTATTATTAAAAATATTAATCTTAAATTTACAGTATGACACATTAAACATTATACTGACTCACTCTGTCAGAACAGTTATTAATTATGAATCTTTATGTGTATACTTAAATATTTATACAAAACAGTTGTAATAACACCATCTATAACTGCCTTAATAAGGTTAAATGGTGCAACCGCTATTGCAACGAATGAAAATATATCATTAATTGAAGAATTAATCTTATTCCCCATTGCAATAAAGCTCTCTATAGGCATGCCATATAATTCCGAATACTTTGGAAGCAGATATAACGCATTAAGAACTGTTCCTGATATTATAAGCACTATTCCACCTGTTATAAGTGAAATAACAGCAACCTTTCTGCTTTTATGGCAGTGATAAATAATTGATGCCGGAAGTACATACATACATCCGAGTATAAAATTAGCAAAATCACCTACAAAAGCTGTTTCTGTTCCCTTGATGCACAGATGAAGTATTACCTTGACAGCTTCAATAGCCACTCCTGCACATGGACCCAACATAAATGAACCTATAAGCACCGGCACTTCACTAAAATCAAGCTTATAAAATGATGGCGCAATAAATGCCATCGGAAAATCAAAGTACATAAGAACCACTGACACTGCTGACAGCATCGCAATAAGAACCATCTTATTAATCTTAGTCTTTTCAGATGAAAATTTAATATTTTTCTTCTTCTCGATAAGTCTTTCACTTATAAATGCCACAAGATACATAAATACTATCATTAATAACGAAACAATGACAAATTCTACATTCTTACCGAGAGTTTCTAATAATCTGTTCACAGTCCGTTATTCCTCACAACAGCACTCTGCTGCTCTCTTTTCTATAATATCTGTAATCTCTGCCACACCGACCTCTAATACTCTGTGTCCATTAAGAAGCTTATTCTGGATTGTAAAGAATGATACTACCTGAATCTTAACTCCATCCTTATTGATAACTCCATGCTGGTAACATGCACACTTATGTGTAATGAACTGTTCTCTTAATTCATCTACCATGTCTTCATATTCAACACATGGCACAAGATGTTTGAATACAAGTCCTGCATCTACATCTGCCTGTGTATATCCAAAAAGATTTTCAAAGCCTTCGTCAATTGTAATAACTCGTCCACTTCTTAATTCTACAGTATAATGTGTATTTGGAAGTGGTACCATCTTTCTTTCTGCCATATTCTTTCTCCAATTCCGAACCACAATATTAATAACAGCATTTTACCGATATTATATAACAGACAGACCTGCATTATTAATAACAGTTCTATTATTATTAATATTTTAACCTGACAAAATACATTTCTTATATCAGCCTTATATCTATCAGAATATCAATACATGGTTCTTATTATTCTAAATAATAGTTTCAACTTTAAAGCAAAGAGACATTTTTATTAATTACTAATCCTTTTACACATTGCTGTAACTTTAGGAACCGTGAACCGGATGCCTCATCCGGTCCAACGACCAATAACCCTGCGGTTATAATTAACTCATTGCCGCCCTGCTGCTAATTAAATTATAACAATATACATATTATTTCGCAAGTGTCTGTAATCTTTCCTGAACCTGTGCAAGCATCTGTGTATATTTCTCAAGCTTTGCTTTTTCTTCATCAATCTTAGCCTGTGGAGCTTTTGATACGAACTTCTCATTATTAAGCATACCATTACATCTCTTAATTTCTCCGTGTAACTTTCCTTCTTCTTTCTTAAGACGTTCTATTTCCTTATCAATATCTACAAGCTCTGCAAATGGAATATAGATTACTGCATCAGGTATTACAGTTGATACTGCATCATTAGGTATCCCAGCCTTGTCCTTTTGTACCACAACTTCACTTGCATATCCGAGTGTTGCAAAGAATACTTTACCATTTTCAAATATATCCCTGATATCTTCATTTTCTGAAACAACAAATACCTTTGCTTTTCTGCTTGGCGCAACATTCATTTCTGCTCTTAAATTTCTTATATTTCTTACAGCTGTCTTGATTGTTTCGATTGCATTTTCATCCTCAGCAAATGAATATTCATCCTTGTATACAGGCCATGATGATATCATAATTGACTCTTCCTTATCCTGGATATTACAGAATATCTCTTCTGTAATAAATGGCATATATGGGTGAAGAAGCTTAAGTGCATCGATAAGAACCTTCTTTAATGTCCATATAGCTGCTATCTTAGTTGTATCCTCATCATTATAAAGACGAGGCTTAACCATCTCGATATACCAGTCACAGAACTCTTCCCATATGAAATCATTTAGCTTGGCAACCGCAATACCCAGCTCATATTTTTCCATATTATCTGTTACTTCTTTAATAAGGTTATTCATCTTAGAAAGAATCCACTTGTCTGCCGCTGTAAGATTGTCAGGCATTGCCGAATCTGCCGTCACCTTATTATCAGGGTCATTCATCATAATGAATCTTGAAGCATTCCATACCTTATTAGCAAAGTTACGGCTTGCTTCAACTCTTTCCCAATAGAAACGCATATCGTTACCCGGCGCATTACCTGTAATAAGTGTATATCTTAATGCGTCAGCACCATATTTATCAATAACTTCAAGCGGGTCAATACCATTTCCAAGTGACTTACTCATCTTACGACCCTGTGAATCTCTTACAAGTCCGTGGAATAACACCTTGCCAAATGGCTTCTTACCCATATGTTCATAGCCTGAGAATATCATTCTGATAACCCAGAAGAAGATAATATCATAACCTGTTACAAGTACATCTGTAGGATAGAAATAGTCAAGTTCTTCTGTCTTTTCAGGCCAGCCAAGTGTTGAGAATGGCCATAATGCTGATGAGAACCATGTATCAAGTGTATCAGGATCCTGCTCCATCTTACCGCCACACTTAGGGCATGTGCAGACTTCATCCTTAGATACAACCATTTCACCACATTTCTGACAGTAATAAGCAGGTATTCTGTGTCCCCACCATAACTGTCTTGAGATACACCAGTCTCTTATATTATCTGTCCAGTTAAAGTAAGTCTTATCCATTGATGCCGGCATAAGTTCGATATCACCGTTCTTAACACCTTCAACTGCAGGCTTGATAAGCTCATCCATCTTAACGAACCACTGCTGCTTAATCATTGGTTCTACTGTTGTCTTACATCTGTCATGTGTACCTACATTGTGTACATGGTCTTCAACCTTAACTAAAAGCCCAAGCTTATCAAGGTCAGCCACCATAGCTTTTCTTGCTTCATAACGGTCCATTCCTGCGTACTTTCCACCGAGCTTGTTAATTGTAGCATCATCATTTAAAATATTAATCTCTGGAAGGTTATGTCTTTTACCAACCTCAAAATCGTTAGGGTCGTGAGCAGGTGTTATCTTAACTACACCTGTACCAAATTCCTTATCAACATAAGAATCGGCAATAATAGGAATCTGTCTGTCTGTAAGTGGAAGCTCAACCATCTTACCGATAAGATCTTTATATCTTTCATCATCAGGATTAACCGCAAGCGCACTATCACCGAGAAGTGTCTCTGGTCTTGTTGTAGCTATTTCAACAAATCTTCCTTCTTCCCCTGCTATAGGATAGTTGATATGCCAGAAATGTCCTGCCTGTTCCTCATGTTCTACCTCGGCATCTGATATTGAGGTATTACATACAGGACACCAGTTGACAATTCTTGACCCCTTGTATATAAGTCCTTTGTTGTAGAGATTGATAAATACAGTCTGAACTGCCTTAGAACAGCCCTCATCCATTGTAAATCTTTCTCTGTCCCAGTCACATGATGAACCAATCTTTCTTAACTGGCTTGTGATTGTTCCGCCATATTCCTTCTTCCATTCCCAGGTTCTCTTTAAGAAACCTTCTCTTCCAAGTTCATGCTTATCAATTCCCTCGTCCTTTAAGGCGTTAGTTACCTTAACCTCTGTTGAAATACTTGCATGGTCTGTTCCCGGAACCCAGAGTGCTTCATATCCCTGCATTCTCTTAAATCTTATAAGAATATCCTGCATGGTATTATCAAGGGCATGTCCCATGTGAAGCTTACCTGTAATATTTGGTGGCGGCATTACAATTGTAAATGGTTTCCTGCTCCTGTCTACTTCTGCATGAAAATACTTCTTATCAATCCATTTCTGATATAATCTGTCTTCAATATCAGCAGGATTGTATGTTTTTTCCAATTCTTTTCTCATATTCTTCTCCATTCTAATATTTTATATTATTACTTAAAATAAAAAAGCCCTCTGCATACAAAAAGCATATGCAAAGGGCGTAATAATCAGCATGTCACAATATCTGTTGTGAACAAATATAATATACGCGGTACCACCTTTTTTCAACTGCCGGCACATAAATCAAAAATAAAATATCTATACTAACTGTACCGATACAGTCCTCATATCCTTAACGCAGACTATGCGTCAGAAACTAATATTAATAATAACTAATCACACTATATATCAGCTTTTCTTATATACTATATACATAATACTAAACTAAAATGTTATTATAACTTCATTCCTGCTGCTCCAAAGCTACCTTCCACCATAACCTTCACAGATAGTCTTACAGCCAGTGAACCATCCTCTCTTAGAGTGTTTATGGAGTACTCCTCTTCTTCATCGCATTTATAAATATTATCCATTATCAAATTGATTATCAGAATCCCACCTGTGGTCAATCTGAACTCATTCCTTTGTATAATAATATGATTATCAAAAAAAAGCAAGGTTTTTTGTGTATTTTATAAATAATCAAATATACTCATCTGTGCCTGCTCATATTTGTCTTCAAATGTACCCATATACCTGAATATTTCATCAGGATTGCTCATTATATTATTCTGCTTACATACCTGATAAAAATATTTCATAAGCATATTATTATTAGGACTATCAAGAATATAAGAACTTCCATAGCTGTCAATGTACTTTTGTTTAATACCCGGAAAGAATTTGTCGAGTTTTTTGTAAAAATACTCTCTGTTTCCCGTTCTTAATGTAACGCCCATCGAAAAACATATAATTCCTTTGACCTGTGCTTTTATGCACATATCAAGTATCCGTGCTATATTGTCCTTAGTATCATTAATAAATGGAAGTACAGGGTCAAGCCATACAACAGTTGGTATACCCTCATCTCTTAAGCTGCACAGTGCTTCATATCTTTCTGATGTCACACTGACATTCGGCTCTATTATCTTACAAAGGTTATCATCAGCCGTCGTAAGAGTCATCTGAACCACTGCTTTTGATTTATTATTTATGCTTTTTAAGATATCAATATCTCTTAATACAAGTGCAGATTTAGTATGAACTGCCGCTCCAAAACCATATCTGTCTATCAGCTCAAGACATTTTCTCGTATTACACAATGTCTTTTCTATCGGCATATAAGGATCTGTCATAGCTCCTGTACCTATCATACATTTCTTTCTCCTGCTTTTTAATGCAGCTTCCAGCAATTCTACAGCATTTTCCTTAACCTCAATATCTTCAAAATCATGATTCATCTGATAACAGGCACTTCTTGCATCACAATATATACACCCATGCAGACATCCCCTGTATATATTCATGCCATTTTTTGATGAAAGAATCCCTTTTGCCTTAACATAATGCATATTAATCTTTTATGATTATCTCAACAGGACAGTGGTCTGAACCCATTACATTTGTCCTTATGAGACTGTCTGCTACATTATCTTTAATTCTATCTGATACAAGGAAATAATCAATTCTCCATCCTGCATTATTCTTTCTTGCATTAAATCTGTATGACCACCATGAATATATTCCCTCAAGGGTCGGATACTTATCCCTGAAAGTATCTGTAAAACCAGCTTCTATAAGCTCTGTAAACTTATTACGCTCATCATCCGTAAAGCCGGCATTATTACGGTTATTCTTAGGATTTTTTAAATCTATCTCTCCATGCGCAACATTCATATCACCACATACTATTACAGGCTTAACCTTATCAAGCTCCTTAAGATACCCTCTAAAATCATCATCCCATCTCATCCTATAATCCAGTCTTGCAAGCTCTGTCTGTGAATTAGGAGTGTATACAGTCACCATATAGAAATCTTCATATTCCAGTGTTATAACCCTGCCCTCGTGGTCATGCTCATCAATACCAATTCCATATTTAACATTTAACGGCTCCTTCTTTGTAAATACTGCCGTTCCTGAATATCCTTTTCTTTCTGCATAATTCCAGTACTGGTAATATCCCGGCATATCAAGTTCTAACTGTCCTGCCTGCATCTTACTTTCCTGAATACAGAAAATATCCGCATCTTCTTTATTAAAAAAATCCATGAAACCTTTCTGTACACAGGCCCGTATTCCATTTACATTCCATGATACTAATTTCATATGTCTGTCTCCTTTTTACGTTGATATATTACTATTTGTTCTATGATATACAAACATCTAAATTTACCTATGTGCTTAAGTATAACATGTAAATCTGCAATTTACTATAATGACCATTATTTTCTTTCATCAATTAATATATTGATAGTTCTATTTATAATTCCCGTCATTTTTCATCATGCATAAACATATTACAAAAGCGCGTTAAAGCTGCTTGTATGCAATAATTTTTCATTTATATTTTTATTCAAAATAATCTCCAATTTTCCTTTCCGGTTTTCTTTTCAATAACCCAGGTATATTTTCAAATTACTATTCATAGTATTTAATAAGCTCTGCCAATGGATGTATTCCCTTGCAATTTAAAACATTGTTTTTCATTATATTATCAGTAATTGTCTTTGAACTTTTTATTGTCTTTTTTATCATTCATACAGATTCCGTGAAATCAGATACCGTTAATAACTGCGACGCAGAAAACCTGTTCTATAATTATCAGGACACTTCAGCTTCTGACAGCATTGATATTACTCCAACAGCTTCATGCAGCGAAACTTCCGGTCAGAAATATGATGATATATATATCAAAGACTGCTATGAAAACCGTATTGCACTTACATTTGACGATGGTCCCGGAGGTGCCTGTACTGAAAGACTTCTTGACGGACTTCGCAAGCGTAATGTAAAAGCCACATTTTTTCTTATCGGTGAAAATGCGGCTGAATATCCTGATATTGTTAAGCGTATGCATGAAGAAGGACATATTATTGGCAATCATACATTTTCACATATCCAGTTAAGCAGCGTTAATATTGATACTGCATATGCGGAAATAGTTAAAACAAATGAAATAATTTCTGACATCACTTCCAGCTGTCCTATTTATATAAGACCTCCCTATGGAAGCTACTCTGATAAACTGCTCGCTAAAATTAATATGACACCGGTATTATGGACAATTGACCCGAAAGACTGGGATACCACTAATGTAAGCAGCATTGTCAATACCGTGGTAAAAGATGCGGACTGCGGTGACATCATACTTCTTCACGATATATATGATTCGTCAGTGACCGCAGCCCTTGAAATAATTGATGAATTACAGGCAAGAGGGTTCGTATTCGTAACCATTGACCAGATAATTCTTGAATAAATATTATTTTTAATTTTGAATCTTAAGAATAGGCGTCCTTATTATCTGCACTATAAGAGGTATTACCATAAGCACCCATACGATAGGCTCTGATACTATGACTCCCATATATCCAAGCTTTGGAACTAGGACTATTACGATTACTACTTTACCAACCAGCTCTATCATACTTGATATGATAGGCGTTACACGATCGCCTATTCCCTGCATTGAATTTCTGATAATCGTAATCATAGCTGTTACAAAATAAAGTGTCGTGTTTATTCTAAGATATAACGACGCAGTGTCAACAACCTCAGGTTTTGTGCTGCTTGTAAGCACACTTATCATTGCCGGTGCGAAAAGATTAGTAACTATTATTACACCTATACACCATATCCAGGCCATTCCTATAGCTGTCCTGATTCCACGCCTGATTCTCTTTATCTGCCCTGCTCCAAGATTTTGTCCGCAGAAGGTTGCCATTGTCGTACCGAGCACAGAAAAAGAAAGCATAAAAAGCTCTGTAACCTTTCTTGCGGCTGTATGTGCAACTATTATATCTGTTCCAAATGTATTGATAGCAGTCTGCAATGCAACTGAACCAATTGATACCAGTGAACCCATGAGTCCCATTGAACAGCCCGAAGCCATCATCTTTCCTATAAGATTCTTTTCAAATACAATATCCATTTTTGAAAATCTAAGAACCTCATACCGTTTAAACATATATATAACACACAGCAGCATGGCAATAAGCTGTGCAAGAACTGTAGATATAGCTGCCCCTTGTACACCAAGCTTAATTACAACCATAAAAAGATAGTCCCCACCTATATTTAATACAACCGATACCGCAAGGAATATAAGCGGTGTCACTGCATCTCCAATAGCCCTTAACAGGGCACAGCATACATTATACAGCATAAGTATTGTCATTCCGGCAAAGACTATAAAAATATAATCATATGATTCATTTATTATATTATCCGGCGTATTAAGCATTCTTAAAAGAGGCATTAAAAATATCAGAACCAATATAGTCATTATAAGTGAAACAGCGATTCCAAGTATCAATGACATAGCCACTGTTCTTTTAAGATACTTTCTGTCAGAGGCTCCAAAATATTGTGCTGCTATAACAGCAAATCCGTTAGTCAGGCCATTTAAAAAACCTATGACAAGCGTATTAACAGAATTAGTTGAACCTACTGCTGCAAGCGACTGTTCTCCAAGCACCTGACTTACTATCTTAGTATCAACAAGATTATATGTAAGCTGAAGAATATTACCTATAAACACAGGCAGCGCAAATGCAAGTATCAGCTTAACTATGCTTCCCTTTGTTAAATCCTTCATTACTTCACACCAAGATATGTATCAAGTTCTTCTGTTACATCTGCAAGCTCTCTATTAAGTGCCACCGCAAGCTCACCATATAACAGCTTTCTTGACATTGTAAGCATTCTGCTGTCTATTGACTTAAGCTTCCTTAAATCCTTAGCTCGCTCATTCTTGATATTATATAAAAATCTTACCAAATGCATCAGCTTTTCAAGGTCCTGTGACTTTACTATATCATCATATTGCGAAGCCGGTATCCTGTCATTAAGCTTGTCATCTGCTTTGCAGTTCTTCGCCTTATTCATAAGATGTTCAGCTTCTTTTTCACTTACAATATCTCTCATTGCAAGGGTTGTATTACTATCAACAGGCGAATATATTATTCCTTTACTGTCATATACCGGCTGTAGAAAATAGTAGCTTCCCTCAATACCTTTAATTGGAGGAGTTGCTATATCCGTAATCTCACACACGCCTAATACTCCATACACTACCTTTTCACCAATCTCAAACATATTAATCTTCCTTCCTGTTCTAACGCCGGCTGCCTGCTTTCCTTACAATAGTAATTCAAGCTTATGCAGCCATATGTCTTTCATCATAATATTGTATCAATATATACAGTATACAACAATTCTGCCATATTTTCAAAGACAAAATTTTGCATAAATTTACATCCATAAATTTACATTAAAAAAATAATAAAAATCAGAATCAAAGCATAAAAAAAGCCGTGCTAATGAAAATTCATACAATATATAGAATCAATCAAATCCATACTTTGTATAAATCTTCTTAGCACGACTGGCTCTTTATTACAAGTCCTTAATGTATGTATGTAAATTAATATAAATCAACTTTACCTGCTACATTACCATTTGCAACATAATAACAGGCATTATCCTCAGGCTTAACATACAGCTTAAGCTCTTCAACTGTTACATTCTGACTTTCACAATCCTTGATAACTCTTTCATATAATGAAGCTTCATCAATCTGTTTACCACAATGCTGGATATATAAGGACTTAGTAATCTCCTTTTTCTTAGTGGCAGTCTTTCTTGTTGTAGTCTTCTTAGCTGCTGTCTTAGTTGTCTTCGCTGCCGGTTTCTTAGCCGCTGCAGTCTCTTCATCAGCTTTCTTAGCTGTCTTTTTAGCTGCTGGCTTAGCCGTAGTCTTAGCTGCTCTTGTCTTCTTAGCTGCCGGCTTGCTCTCTGTAATCTTCACCTCTGCCTTAACGTCTGCCGCCTTAGTTTCTTCTGACTTTGCTGACTTTGCTGTCTTAGCTGTTGCTGCCTTACTATCATCAGTTGTCGGAGTATCTTTCTTAGTAGATGCCTTTGCCTGTGTGCTTTCTACAGTTGCTTTTGTCTTTGTTGTATCCTTAGAACTTCCAAATACGTCATTAGATTGCATGTTTGCCATGTCCATTACCTCCTCAAACTTTAATACCTGTTATCTGGCATATAACAATGCCATATTATGATAATAATCTGCTATTATAATAGTTTACTATCATAATAATATTAATATCATATAATATTAATACCACATAATATTAAATATTAATACCATAATGATATATTCATAATAATAATATCATTTCAATTAACATGATAAAAACTGTTTAATACTATCAACAGCAAGTTCTTCATCCGAACCTGTTGCCGATACGCTGACCATCATATCCTTTTTTAGCCCAAATGCCATAATTCCCATAAGGCTCTTGGCATTAATATTCTTGCCTTCACTTTCAATCTCAATATGGCTTTCAAACTTACATGCTGTCTGGACAAGCTCCGCTATTGGATTTTTATGTGCTTTCTCAATGTCTGCTACTTCTACTGTCTGTTTCATAGTTTAACATCCACCTTTAACTTTCTAAATATTTCTGTCTTATGTTATTTTAAATCACTTATCAAAGTGTACTCTATCGTTTACAATAAGTCAACCAGTTATATTATTTTTAGTTAATTTTAATAACAAAAGCATTTTGTTGTGAAACAATATTAATCATTATTGTTAATCGTATACTCACTTTAATTCATATATTTAATGTTTGTATTTTTAAGCAGTTCATTAGCTCAGATGTTACTTTCCATCATATCCATCGTTATATAATCCGCTCATCTGCTCATCAAATACTTCTGTGGTCTCATAATCTGAAAGCATCTGTATAAGTTTTTTAATCTTATCATCCTGTATATCAATCCCTTTAAGCTTATCATCAACTGACTGTCTTAATTCAAGAAGATTATTAAACTCTGTATTCTTTTCAATACCTGCTGCCTTTGATACAATTCCTAATGCATAGGCACATTCATAATTACCGGTCATCTTGGCATTTTCAAAACCACATTTAATATTTACTGCCTGTTTTGCAAGCTCTGAAACCAAATTAACACCCCCAAAAAATCGAGTTTTCATATTCTGTAATAATTGTTTTCCTAAGATATCACAATTATATAAACAAAAATACGAAAACTCAAGTGTGCTTACTGCATTTTTTCTTTAAAGTTACTAATATAGTCTGTAATAGTCTTATCCGAGAAATCACTGCTTTCAAGCAGCTTTATAAAATGCGAACCGACTATTGCACCATCTATTACATCAAGAAGAGGTCTGACATCCTCCACTGTTCTTATGCCAAATCCCATCATAACAGGAATATTACTTACTGCTTTTACATCTTCAAGATACTTTCTTATATCCTTATGGAAATTAGCACCCTTTCCTGTAACACCCATCTGCGATACACAGTATACAAATCCTCTTGCATTTTCAAGAATCATAGGAATCCTCTGCTTTGAAACAGGAGCTACAAGCTGTATGAGGATTGGTGCAGCCTCATTGCTGTCTAATGCCGTCTGTAATTCTTTCTGCTCTTCAAATGGCAGGTCAGGAACAATAAGTCCATCAACTCCACATCCGATGCATTTTTTAACAAAATCATCAATCCCATAATGATAGATGGTATTATAATACATCATAAATATTATAGGTACATCTACACCTTCATCTCTTATCTCTGACATCATATCAAATACTTTTGTTAAAGTTGTCCCATTAAGTATTGATTTATAAGAGGCATCCTGAATTACCGGTCCATCAGCTACCGGATCTGAAAATGGAATACCAAGTTCAATAACATCAATTCCTGCTTCCTCCTGAGTCTTAATAATACGCTTAGTTGTTGCCATATCTTTAAGTCCTGCTGTTGTATATGTAATAAATGCTTTCTTATTTTCAGCCTTAAGCTGTTCCATTCTCTGCTCTATTCTATTCATTATTTGTTAGTCTCCTCTCCATTAAGATATCTCTGTACCGTAATAACATCCTTATCACCACGTCCTGAAAGACACATTACAATTATCTGGTCCTCTGTCATATCCTTAGTCATTTTAATGACCTGTGCAAGTGCATGTGCACTCTCTATTGCCGGAATAATTCCTTCAAGTCTTGATAATTCAAGTAATGCATCCATTGCCTCTTTATCTGTTATTGATACATATTCAACTCTTCCTGTATCTCTAAGATAAGCATGCTCCGGTCCTACTCCCGGATAATCAAGTCCTGCTGATATTGAATGTGCAAGTTCAATATTACCGTCATCATCCTGTAAAAGATATGTCTTCATTCCATGAAGAATACCCATCTTTCCAAGTGCCATAGCTGAAGCATGTTTACCTGTCTCAACTCCGAGTCCGCCGGCCTCTGCACCGACAAGCTTAACATCCTTATCATTTATAAATTCTGAGAACATTCCTATAGAATTAGAGCCACCTCCGACACAGGCAACTACTGCATCAGGAAGACGTCCCTCTTTCTCTAAAATCTGTCGCCTTGCCTCAACGCTTATAACCTTCTGAAATTCTCTTACCATCTTAGGATATGGATATGGTCCAACGGCTGAACCTATTACATAAAATGTATCCTCTGCTCTTTCAGCCCATGTCCTTATTGCCTCATTAGTTGCATCCTTTAATGTTGCACTTCCTGATGTTACAGGCTGTACCTTTGCTCCAAGAAGCTCCATTCTGAATACATTAAGCTGCTGTCTGTCCATGTCTTCTTTACCCATATAAACAGTACATTCCATTCCAAAAAGAGCCGCTACTGTCGCTGTTGCAACACCATGCTGACCGGCACCGGTCTCTGCAATAACCTTGGTCTTTCCCATTCTCTTAGCAAGAAGTACCTGTCCAATAACATTATTAATCTTATGTGCTCCTGTATGGTTTAAATCTTCTCTTTTAAGATATATCTTAGTTTTATACTTCGCACTTAACTTTTCTGCAAAATACAGTGGATTCTCCCTGCCTACATATTCCTTAAGATAATAATTATAATCCTTTATAAATTCAGGATCTTTAATAGCTGTCTCAAATTCCTTTTCAAGTGTATCAAGTGTGTTCATAAGTGACTCTGATACGAACTGTCCGCCAAATTCTCCATAATATCTCTTATCCATAATTTCCTCTCTTTCCTGTCTATACAAATGTTTATTTTTCTGACATTTTTATACCCGTTTACAATAACAGGTTTTATTACCATCATGCTTATAATCTGTTATTTTAATGCAATATTTTATATCTGTAATTAAATTTCACACGTTCTTACTGTCTTAACAAATTCCTTTATTTTTTCAGGATCCTTGCCGCCATCTTTATATTCAACGGCAGAACTTACATCTATCACATCAGGTCCGATTTGTTCAATCGCAAGCCTTACATTTTCTTTGTTAATTCCACCTGCAAGAATGAGTTTTTTATTGTTCCTGTTAATATTTTTTATCAGCTGCCAGTCGAATACCTTTCCATTTCCCGGTATGCTTCCATCATAAAGAATTGCACATATTTTATCTGTTATATTTTTATCCGATATATCCTTTATACTATCTACGTTATATGCCCTGATTATAGGTATGTCTGCTGCCTTATAGACTTGCTTTTTAAGCTCTCCATGAATCTGTATATAATCAAAGCCTGCTTCTTCAATCAGCTGTAATTCTTCCTTATCAGGAGATACTGTTACGGCAACTGTCTTAATGTCTGATTTAATGGCTTTTATATAAGCTATGAACTCTTTCGCCTTTTCAATTGTTATATTACGTCTGCTCTTTTCATAGAAAAGCACCATACCACAGTAATCAACCTTATTTTCCACCAGATAATCAATCTCTTGTACAGATGTTATACCACAGATTTTGATTTCAGAAGCTGTAACTTTCTTATTAACCTTAATATCTGATACACTTTCATCTGCCTTATTATATGCATTCTTCCACAATGCGGCAATCTTTCCGGGTGACTCCGCTTCCATAAGTGCCGTACCAATAAGCATTGCCGCAGCACCACTTTTTTTAAGTGTGATAATATCTTTATCATTACTTACTCCGCTTTCTGCTACCACAACCTTTCCATCTGGTATCATAGCCGCAAGTCTTTTAGTTGTATCAAGTGATACTTCAAATGTCTTAAGATTTCTGTTATTAATTCCTATTATCTTAACATCGAGATTAATCATTCTTTTTAATTCTTCTTCATCATGCACTTCACATAACACATCTAGTCCGAGACTATATGCAAGGTCGTATAACTCCTTAAACTTCTTATCATCAAGTATTGCCGCAATAAGAAGAATTGCATCCGCACCGATAACCTTAGCTTCATACACCTGATATTCATCTATTATAAAATCTTTTCTTATAATTGGAAGTGTTGTCATTTTTCTTATCTGTTTCAGATATTCTGTACTTCCATTAAAATGATCCTCTTCAGTAAGACATGATATGGCATCCACAGCCTCGTTATACTGTCTTATTCTTTCCTCAAGATTAACCTTGCTCGCCATTATGCCATGACTTGGCGATGCTTTCTTAAACTCACCTATAATAGATAGTCCTTTTTTTGCAAGCGCATCATAAAAGCTTATGCTTTTTCTTTCTGATTCAAGTGCAAGTCTTTTCATTTCTGCTTCGCTTATATTATTCTTATGCTCTATAAGTCTCTTCTTTTTATCTTCTACTATAATATCAAGTATCATAATTATCCCTCAATTTCTGATATAAAATTCTCAATCAGTTTTTTACCATGTTCAGTATATATTGACTCCGGATGAAATTGTAAGCCATATACCGGATAACTCTTATGCTGTACTGCCATTATCTCACCATCCTCAGTCCTGGCTGTCACCTCAAGGCAGTCAGGAAGTGTATCCTCAATAATTGCCAGTGAATGATATCTTGCAACCCTGATATCATCGTCAAGCCCCTTAAATATGCCGTCATTATTATGATGGATAGCCGACTGCTTGCCATGGCATATCTTCTTTGCATACGATACCGTTGCACCAAATGCTTCACCAATACACTGATGCCCAAGACATATTCCAAGGATAGGCTTTACTCCTGCAAAATGCTTAATTACATCTAAACATATTCCTGCTTCTTTAGGACTTTTCGGTCCCGGAGATATTACTATCTTTTCAGGATTCATTTTTTCAATATCCTCAATAGTGAGTTTATCATTTCTGACTACTTTTATATCTGAATTAAATATTCCCATAAACTGATACAGATTATATGTAAATGAATCATAATTATCTATTAACAGAATCATAACTTATCCTCCTCTATTACTGTCTTAGCAAGTGCCATAACCTTGTTACAGCATTCCATATATTCATTTTCAGGTATTGAATCTGCAACTATTCCGGCTCCTGCCTGAAGGTATACCCTGTCACCTTTCTTAACCATAGTTCTTATTGTAATGCAGAAGTTCATATTACCACCAAAATCAAGATAACCGGTTGCACCTCCATACAGACCTCTTCTTACACTTTCAAGCTCATCAATAATCTCCATAGCCCTTATCTTAGGTGCACCGCTTAAAGTTCCTGCCGGCAGAAATGATGATACAAGATCCAGCGGATGAAGCTTTCCGTTTTTCTTTCCCTCTACAAGTGATACGATATGCATTACATGTGAATATCTCTGAATGCTCATAAAATCGGATACCTTAACCGTTCCAAGCTGTGATATTCTTCCCATATCATTTCTTGCAAGGTCAACTAACATTACATGCTCTGCCTTTTCTTTCTCATCGGAAAGCAGCTCTTTTTCAAGCCTTATATCCTCCTCTTTATCCTTTCCTCTCTTTCTTGTACCTGCTATCGGACATGTATACACTCTTGAATCCGTCTGTTTAACTATCATCTCCGGTGAACTTCCTATAATCTCAAATTCACCAAAATTATAATAATAAAGATATGGGGAAGGATTGAGCTTTCTTAACTCCCTGTATATCTCAAAACCTGTCTGCTTAGTCTTAACTGTCCATCTTTGTGAAAGCACTGTCTGAAATATATGCCCGTCCTTTATATACTGTTTTATCTTTTCAACCTTTTTTTCATACTCTTCAAGCGTGTCCGATTTTTTCAATATTTCACCATCGTGATGTACCTGCATCAGACTTTCTTTTTTGTTAGTTCTCGCCTGTCTTATAAGCTTATCAAGCTCTTCTTGTGCCCGCTGCTTTCCCTCGGGTGTATCAGCCTCAAGCACAACTGCTGTCATTGTCTCAGCCATATGATCTATTGCTATGAATTTATCGGCAAGCATAAGCTGTATTGTCTCTATTCCTATTTCATCAGGATTATCATCGGGAAGTTTTTCTGTATATCTTACAAAATCATAACCAAAGCTTCCAACAAAACCACCCATAAATTCAAGTTCTTCCGCCTCCTTGGTCACTTCAAACTCATCAAAATATTCCTTAAGCCTGTCAAGCGGATTACCTTTTCTTACGTCGCGCTGTCCGTTCTTGTCAATGATGACAAGTGCTTCACCCTCTGACCGGATTATATATTGAGGATCAACACCCATAAATGTATATCTTCCATTTTCCTTATCATTACTTTCCATAAGGAAACCTTTTTTTTCACTTCCAAGGCTTTCATATATCTGTATTGCTGTCTCATTAACTATGCTCACTGTCTTTTTGTACGCTTTCAAAATCTTTTTCATTAAACATCCTCTTTTCTATACATTTTATAATGCTAATGTCTTATCAGATGCCAGGGGCTTTGCTTAACGAAATATATCTGTCTTAATACAAAAAAGTCCCTGACAGCTATAACCAGCTATCAGGGACGAATTATCGTGGTGCCACCCTTGTTCAATGTACAACATTTTATTAATCATAAGAAATACACTTAACGTATTACCCGTAAATCGTGACAGCTGCCAAACTTTCGTCATAATACTGACTTCGACATCGCCCGCATAAATAAAAAAGGCATATCCGAAACTGGATATGCCACCTGTTGTCATTCTCATTATCTGATACAATAATATATCATACCCCTGTAACGTGAGGTCACGTCATCAGCTACTAAAAATTCACCAATGCATCTCCCAAACCCATTCCCTATGGCTATCCATATCAGCTTCCACCAACGCTGACTCTCTGTGATGTATCTTCCATAAGTACTATTTTGCTCATAGACTTTAATTATTCATATTATATTACAGTTATTATATATAACTGCCCTAAGTTGAGCCTATATTAACACCATATTTTTTAATTGTCAATACACTTATTTTATTTTATGCACAATTTTTGCATATATACTTATTTTATTATTATGAATACATTCTGCATTATTATATTACGCATACAAAATAATCTATCTTCTCATACCCATGCCACAACTTATACCTGAATCATCATCCGGTATCTCTGATATATATGATGCATTAAAAGCTGCATTCACCTCTGGTATCTCCTTTATGCCATCTATGTAATCCTTAAAGTATGTCATAAGGTCCATTCCACTTGTTTCACAGCCCTCGGACTCTTCCCATTCCTTTATTAACTGTATTCTCTCTGATTTTGTTGTATCCTTTATTAAAGTACTTTTCATTTTACTCTCCATTTCTATATGTACTCCATTTCTACATATATTCTGCTTCAAACTGTCTTACAGTTACAGGCTTTGAAAAATAGTATCCCTGATATACCATACATCCCATATGTGTCAGCCTGTCTACCTGTTCCTTTGTTTCAATTCACAGCCACTATAATATGCCGTATTAATTGTATAATGAATTATGAAAAACATATTTAAAAACTGTATTTGTGAATTATCTTATTCCGTATATTCTAACACTATTATTCCTAATTTAAAATATCCAAAAGCTCATCAAAGCTGTCTATCCTCGCATCATACTTCTTAACTTCACCAAATCCATACGCTGCATAAATAAATGGTATGCCTGCATCTATTGCTGATTGTGCATCTCCTTGTGTATCTCCTACATATACCGGATGTTTAAGCTTGTTGCGTTCTATAAGAAGACGGTTACTCTCCCCCTTTGGAAGTCTTGTTCTTCCCCAACACTCTGTGTCAAGAAAATATTTCTTAGTATCATGTGCTTTCATAAATGCTTCTATATATCCATCCTGACAGTTACTTACTATATATAGCTTATATTTTACTGAAATTGCCGCAAGTGTTTCCTTAAGCTTTGGATACAGTATTCCACCCTTCTTCTCAAGATATTTATTTTCAAATGCACACAGCTCATCCATTACAGACATCTGAACCTGTCTTGTTTCACACGGAAACAGCTTCGCTGATATATCATACATGGGAAGACCCATACAGCCGTTAAGATCTTCTTCTGTCACCGTTCTTTTACTTATTTCAGGGTGCTTTTGTAATATAATATCCCATGCCTCACATATTGGTTTAACCGAATTCCACATAGTCCCATCAAGGTCAAATATTATACTGTCCGTATTTTCAAAATTATAATTCATTAAGAAGTCCCTCCAATGCTTTTTCCTGTGTTATATCATATACGATTGAGAAACAGTCCTTGGCAAGCCTGTTATCTCCATCTTTCATCATAAGCTCACCGACCCTGTATACAACACCTATAGTATCTGACTGCGGACCAGGCTCAATGCCATTTTCATCGAATAACTTCTGCATTGAGCGAATATCCATATCCGGTGTCTTATCATTTAATGCCTGCTCAAGATATTTAAGTTCACTGTCCGCATTGTCCGTATGATAATAAATATTACTGTAAATATAACACGCTCTTGCAAGCTCTGTCTTATACTTTGAAAGATTATAATATCCCATGTTGCGGTAATATCTTGCCATAGTTGCCCTTGTACAGCAATATCTGTAGCCCTGTACAGTAACAGCAACATATCTTTCAAGCTTTCCAATATATTTATAACACTCTGCAAGTCCAAGTATCGAATCTAAATCTACCGGATTCCATTCTATTGCATGGATATATGCTTCTTTTGCCGCATTATATTTTCCAAGCTCCATACACAGTCCGCCGTAAGTTCTGTAATACTCACCATAAGGTATCTCTGTACACTTAACATCACATTCCGGTTTGAAATAATATGCATAAATATAATATTCCATTACATGATTAAGACTTATATATATTTCTCTTTCATCGTCTTTACTGCTGCTCATTGCAATAACATCATTACGGCTTACACTTCCTGCCTTTCTTACGCTGACATTTGTCTCTAACTTTTCAAGCAGTTCACTCATCATCTGTCTTGCCTGCTCTTTTTCGCCCTTTTCAAATAAATCTTTAAAATCCTCGTAATATTTTTTTACATCTTCATAATCTGTTATATTAATATCGTGTTTATTTTCCATTTTTTATCCTCTATTATCAATTTTCATATATTTTAAAACTTACATACAAGAACTGCTATTGTTCTCGGTGCTATTTTAATCTGCTTGTCTTTAATCTGGATATCACTTTTAATATCACCGGAGCATATTTTTACTTTCCATTTAGAATCTCCGGGGATTTTAGGAAGCGCAAGCATGTGATTTTCCCAGTGCATATTGTATGCAACATAGATAAGTTCATCTCCTCCGGCATATTTAGAACAATACATTATGCCTATATGTCTGTTATAATTCTCCATAGCACTATACCATGCATTATCACCATGATATGACACATCCGGATATCCGCAGACAAGTCTGTCACTTGCAAGCAGCTTATCATCCATATGAAGAATCTTATTGTCTTTTCTAAATTGTATAAGTTCCCTTACAAACTCAAAAATCTCCTTTGAATAATCCGAATTTTTCCAGTTAAGCCATGAGGTTTCACTGTCTATACAATATGGATTATTATTGCCTCCCTGGGTATTCCTGAACTCATCTCCTGCAAGAATAAGCGGAGTCCCCTGTGACAGCATAAGCAGCATAAACGCATTTTTAATCTGCCGCTGTCTTAAATCTGTTATCTTCTTTTTCCTCGTCTTTCCTTCCGTTCCACAATTCCAGCTATAATTAAAATTCTCACCATCCATATTATTCTCGCCATTTGCCTCATTATGCTTTCTATCGTAGCTCACAAGATCATTAAGCGTAAATCCGTTATGGTTGGTTATATAATTAATACATGCCGCATTAGAAGGATTATTTCTTGCCGTATTGATAAAATCACCGAGCTGGTTTTCTTCTCCTTTCAGAAACTTCCTGACCGTATTCATATAGCCGTTATTATAATCCGCCATGTTTTTATATTTTTTCGCACTTCCATTCCAAAACACTGTAAATATCTTGGTTCTTGATAACACGGGATCTGTCGCTGCTGCACTTAATGCCGCATCAGGTGCATACAGATGTATGCCGTCTATATGATAATTAATAACCCAGTATTTTATGCAATCTGTTATCATACTCACCGGCTCGTCAGTAAAATACATCTCCATTATAACTTCAATTCCATTCTTATGAAGTCTTTTTACCAGTTTTTTAAATTCTATGGTATAATCACTCTTTGCCGGTGCTATTGAACTAAATGCCGCTTTGGGTGCAAAATAAAATGCATCTTTAGTATATCCCCAGTAATTAATCTTTCTTGAAACAATATCACCATCTATAATATCCCTGCTGTCAGGAATATTCATTCCTCCGCTGCCATTCATTGCACCATTCACAATACCTGAATACATATCCGTCTTAAATCTTTTACACTCATCATATTCGTATGCAGGCATCAGCTCAATTGCTGTTATTCCAAGCTTTTTAAGATATGGAAGCTTCTCTGCAATGCCTTTAAATGTTCCTTTATGTGCTACTGCCGACGTACAGCTCTTTGTAAATCCTCTTACATTGAGCTTGTATATTATGCTGTCAGCATAAGAAATACCGGGTGCTGCATCATCTTCCCAGTCGAAGTTTTCCATTCCAACTCGGCTTAGATGTATCTTTTCATGCACTTCTCCATATATTTCACAGCCTGTAACTGTCTTGGCATATGGGTCTGTTATATACTCATTGCCTTTTTTATATACATAATAACATCTGTCAAGCCCCACACCTGTTATTTTGCATGAAAATACATCTCCTGTCTTATATTGCCAATCCATCTTATGTTCAAATATTATATTTTTACAATCTGAATCGTATATTATAAGCTCTATTTCAGGTTCACTTGAGGCAAATGAAAAATTATAGCTTCTGTTTACCTTTGTACAACCCATAATCAATGAATTTCCTTTATTTACTACCATTTTCCTGCCCTCTTATATTTTTAATTTGCTCATATATCAGTTTATGTTTATAATTATAACTTCTTTTTGTATTTAATAAAAGAGTTTTATTTAATTTTAGCATGGTATTTTTATTTGCCTCTCAAAAAATGGTGTTAAAACGTCATAATATTATTATTTTTTAAATGCATATCCCCAATTCTAATATTTTAAAGCTATAAGCCCAGTAAATATGCGGTGTTCATATTTCGCATTAATGTAACCCGCTTTTTTTCTGATATAATGTTGAATATAAGCTGATATTAATTATTTTTTTAATATTTTTCCTTTTTTTCGACGCCTTCATAGTTAAATTCAGGAATAAAACTGTCTTTGTCAGCTCCTCCCTCCTGAATAAATGCATTTTCTACTCCTAGATCAATCGCATAATCAACCACTTTATTATATTCTCTTTTGGTAATATGCCTGTTAAGCTCCTTAATATCACGTACCTGTGGGAGCGGCGTGTACTGGTTCATAATACTTATGTAACAATTATCATTATATGTATCATACAGATATTTTATTACTTCTTTGGAATCATTTAAAAGCCCCGGCAGCATAAGATGTCTTACTATCATTCCTTTTAACATAATTCCATCTTCTATATTCTTATTATAAAAAGTTTTATTTCCATATACGCCCTGGTCAGTTGGCGGATTTTCATCAGCTTTTGTTTTTCTACCTGATATCTGTTTTTCATCCGGCTTTTGATTTTTATCTGATAATAACTTTTCATTAAACAGCGGCTTTCCGGTCTGTCTGTACATCTCTGCTATTGCTCTTTTTGCCACTTCAGGATAATCCGGTGCATGTGAATACTTTTCTGCTGCCAGCGAAGACATATATTTCATATCAGGAAGATATACATCTATAAGTCCTTCAAGCCTTTTTAAGGTATCGACATTTTCATATGAGCTTGTATTGTATACAATAGGAATTACAAGCCCCTGAGCCTTCGCCATTTCCAGTGCTGTTATTATCACCGGTACATAATGTGACGGTGTTACAAGATTGATATTATTAGCTTTTTTATCCTGCAATTCCAAAAAAATCTCTGACAGTCTTTCAACACTTATTTCTTTGCCATCCCTGCCTGCCGCAATATTATAATTCTGACAGAATACACATCTTAACTGACAGCCTGTAAAAAATACAGCCCCGGAACCATTCTTCCCTGAAATACAGGGTTCCTCCCACATATGAAGCGCCGCCCTTGCCAGAAAGACCTGACGCGGCATCTGACAAAAGCCTGCATGTTCACGTATTATATCCATATTATCCGCAGCACTAAATCTTCTGTCTTTATTACATTTTCTCGGACATAAATTACACATAACGTGTTTATCATCTTTTAAATTCATTATTCTTCCCTTTATATATTGTTTTATATTTTCAATTATATTTTATAATGTATTATCATTTAATATCATTATTTTTCTCCATCAGCTCATTAAGTTTGTCCAGTGCCTGCCTGATTCCACCAACTTCATTTATAAGTCCCTGCAAAACAGCCTGCTCTCCTACGAGAATTGTTCCAAGATCCTTTGTTAAAATGCCCGTATTAATCATCATTTTTTCAAGCATCTCTTTTTCTATATCTGCATGTGACGATATAAATGTAACTATCCTGTCCTGTATCAGCTTAAAATAATCAAATGTCTGTGGCGCACCTATTATCATTCCATTCATCCTTACCGGATGTATAATCATAGTCGCCGTCGGTGCAATAAATGAATAATCTGTGCTTACTGCAAGAGGTACACCAATACTATGGGAATCGCCAAGCACCAGTGACACTGTTGGAGTCTTCATGGAGGCAATCATCTCTGCCACTGCAAGTCCCGCACTCACATCACCGCCTACCGTATTCATAATAAATAATACACCCTTTATATCTTCATCATCTTCAATCGCTGCAAGCCGCGGCAATACATGCTCATATTTCGTACTCTTACTGGAAGCTGGAAGCACATCATGTCCTTCTATCTCACCAATAATCGTCATAAGATAGATTTTACCATGTGCTTTATTTTTATCAAGTGTCACCTGTCCAAATTCTTCTATTCTCTGGTCGGATTTTTCTGATTGTATATTTTTGCTGTCATTTTTACTCTCACTATTATTATCAGGATTACTATTATCTGTTGTATAATCTCCTGATATAATTTTATTCGGTATTTCATTTACAACTGCATTATCCCTGACATCTGTTTTTTTGCTATCCATCCTCATCAGATACTCCTCCAGAATCTTTATTATAGTTAATATAATCTGCAATTCTTTTAATATTATTCATTTACCCTTTAGTATTATTCATTTTACCTTGACTTTTACAGTTAATACATTTATAATTATTTAGTAACTATGTTACAGGCTCCTGTGGCTCAGTTGGTAGAGCAACGCATTCGTAATGCGTGGGTCGTGGGTTCAAGTCCCATCGGGAGCTTTATTTTATAGATTATTTTATCTTAATACTATCTGTAATTCATTCACATCCTTAATCAGTTTCCCATAATATAAATTATAAGAATTTCATTTCTGCTGTTACATGCCATCTACACTACGTTAAGACATTGTTTATATGCAGATTATTTTATCGTGAAAGGTATGATTTATATGGAAAATATTCTTTCTATTAATAATGTTTCTTATTCATACCATACCTTAGCAGGTGAGACAAAAGCTTTAGAAAATATAAGCTTTAATGTACGTGAAGGCGATTTTGTTGCTATAGTCGGCCCTTCTGGTTGTGGCAAATCCACGCTTCTTTCACTGATAAGCGGTTTAATACAGCCTGAAAGCGGTTCTATATATATAAATAATGTACCAGCCAATGAATCAACACTTCATATTGGCCATATGTTCCAAAAGGATAATCTTTTTGAATGGCGTTCCATATACAGAAATGTTCTGTTAGGTCTTGAAATCCAGAAGAAATGTACCAATGAAAAGCTTTCACTTGTAAAAGAAATGTTTGACTCCTACGGACTGTCACAATTTAAGAACAGCAAGCCTTCGCAGCTTTCAGGTGGTATGCGGCAACGCGCAGCTCTTATAAGAACTCTTGCACTTGAACCTGATATCCTGCTGCTTGATGAACCATTTTCAGCACTCGATTATCAGACCCGGCTTGAGGTTAGTGATGATATAGGTAAGATTATCAAATCCAGAAATACAACCGCCATACTTGTAACGCATGATATTGCCGAGGCTATATCCATGGCAGATACAATAATTATTCTGTCTCACAGACCCGGCACAGTTAATAAGATTGTTAATATACACCTTTCCATAGATGAACGTACTCCTTTTAATTCAAGAACTGCACCCGAATTTAAAGATTATTTTAATATGATATGGAAGGAGCTGGAATAATGTCTGAATTACAACACGCATATTATATTAAGGCAAGAAACAGAAAGCGTATGATAACAGCCGCCCGTATCCTGCTTTTTACCGCTATCATCATATTATGGGAGCTATTAACCCGACTGCATATAATCGACGCATTTATATTCAGTTCTCCATCCCGCATTATAAAGACATTTATAAATATGTTAATGGACGGCTCTATAATATACCACACCTGTGTAACATTAGCCGAAACACTTATAAGTTTCGCACTTATTGTCTTTCTTGGAATAAGTATTGCAATTATACTGTGGTTTAACCCGGTTCTCTCAAAAATACTTGAACCATTTCTGATAGTATTAAACAGCCTGCCAAAATCAGCACTTGCGCCAATGCTTATAGTATGGCTTGGCAATAATCCAAAAGCCATTATTGTAACTGCAGTTTCCGTTGCTGTATTTGGTACCATCATAAATATATATACCGGTTTTATGGAAACAGACCCTGATAAAATACGCCTCATATACACACTTGGCGGTAACAGACAGCATATACTCACAAAACTCATCCTTCCATATTCCATAAAAATTATTTTAAGCAATATGAAAGTCAGTATAGGTCTTGCACTCGTCGGTGTAATTATCGGTGAATTTCTTGCGGCACGTTCAGGTCTTGGATATCTTATTATATATGGAAGCCAGATTTTTAAAATGGACTGGGTTGCATTATCCATTGTCATATTGTGTATCATATCAATGATTCTATTCAAACTGATTGATTATGCCTACAGAAAATTTTCACTGCCTTAAAGCTGACTTTAAGTGCTATTAATAATTAAAAACTATTTATTTTATAGCTTAAAAATGAAATCTTTATGTTTTGTTGCATTTTTCATACAAATAAAAAGACCTGTAAGCTCTATGTACCATTCTTACATCGTCAGATTTTGATACTGACTTTCTGAAAATGGTTCATTTCTGCTTACAGGTCTTTTCCATCCTATAATGGCTTTGAACTTATAATTATTAGGCTTCATTGCCATTTAAAACTAACTATGGAATACTGACAACCCCATTATTATTACCGTTATTATTACCATTCGGAATTGCAACATTGCCATTATTATTCTGTGTATTATCAGGTATTACAACATTTCCTGTTGTAGACGGCTGTGTAGCTGCCGGCTCGACCGGCTGAGTCAGTGCTGGCGTTGTCACCTCAACCGTGGCCTGTGTCGTACTTTCTGTTGTAATCTCCTGCGTAGTACTCTCTGTAGTCTGCTCAACTGTTGTCTCTTCTATGTGCTGTTGTGTTATATACTCCTGAGTAGTCTGTTGTACAGCCTGTGTTGTAGGTTGTACTGTAGGTGCTTCCTCAGCATTATGATTATACACCCTGGTCTGCGGAAGAGAAGTCTGTTCTTCAATATAATATATTCCAAGATCATCTATCTCACCGGTATATTTATCACGCTGCATTATAACATTGTTATAGAATTTACAATCTTCTGCTAAGAAAGTATTAAATATATGATGTCCAAACTTAGAAGTAAGAGGCTGTGCCTGTGAAAACAGATTAGCACCTAATCCAAGCCTGTCTCCCTCAATCTCAACACCCATGGCCGCAAGAGTAGTCGGGAACATATCAAGTGTTGAAAAATTCCTCAGATATTTAGTATCCTTATCTGTCTGTGCATTAATAAATACTGAATATACTGTTCTGTCATAATTTTCATCAAACTTTGTGAAAAATTCACTCGCATAACTTAAATGATCACCTGTAATTACAATAGTCGTATCATTATAAGCAGGCTGTTTTTCAAACCACTCCATAAATTCTTTAATCTGATTATCTATACAGTTATATACCTTTTCATGTTCATCAGTAAACTTATCTGAACATTTATCACATACATATACATCATCTGCATGTGTATCAAGTGTAGCTGCCGTTATATTAAATGGCTGTCCGCTGTCATATGATTTAGTAATCTGGTCTTTTATTATCTCAAATGTTACAGCATCATTATATCCCCAGCCAGCTGCATAATCCTGTGATATATATCCTCTCTCCTTAGCCGCTTTATAATCAATAATATCATAATTACCATGCTGCGTATAGAATTTATCTGTTGCTGCAAAGGCTGCATCAAATCCCGATATAAATATGTTCTTATACCCGTTCTTTTCTAAGATATCGCCAATAGTCTTAGTTCCCGGTATAAACTTATAATTAGATGAATAACCATAAGCATTAACCTCGTCATTTAAAGGTACGCCTGACGACTGGGAAACCATTCCCTTAATAGTATATTCACCACCATAACATACATAAGCCTGCCCGCCATTTTCATTCTGTACTGTTACATTATTCTTCTGGAGTTTTGTAAGATATGGCATTATCTCTTTCGTCTCAACACCATTATCCTCTTTTGTCTCCAATGTCTTTTCTAATGATTCAACATACAGATATAGCACATTACGTTTCTTTTCAGGGAATGTCAACTTAACATCATCAGGATTAACATAATACGTTTCATACATCTGGTCTGCACTGTCAATATCAATTGCATCATCAACCATTATTGAAACATTTAAAATATCCTTATCAGAACCCTGTAATATGTTATTGGTATAATACTCACTGTTTTGTGACAACATCTCATTAAGTTCACCAAGTCCTAATTCTTCTGCAAGCGTCTGTCTGTCAGAGAAAATATTAGTACCAAGTCCTAACCTGTCACCTTCAATCTGTACTCCCATTGCTGCAAGTGTTGATGGAAGCATATCGAGAGTTGTAAATGTCTTAACATAATCTTTCTTCTCAACCTGTGCATTAACAAACATTGAGAAAACTGTTCTGTTATAATTCGTACAGTCATCAAAATATGTTGTTGCAAAACTGCAATGATCACCGCTTATTATAAGTGTCGTATCCTCGTAACAAGGCTGCTTCTCAAACCACTCAATAAATTCAGCAATCTGGTCATCCGCACAGTGATATACCTTATCATGTACATCTGTATACTGATTGTCACAATTACTGCATTCATATACATCATCTGCATGTGTATCAAGAGTTGCCGCAGTTATATTAAATGGCTGTCCGCTTTCATAATTGGCTGTAATCTCTTTTTTTAAGATTTCAAACATCTTAAGGTCTTCATATCCCCAGAACACATCATAATCCTCAGGTATATAACCTTTTTTCTTAGCGGCATCCGGATCAACTATTTCATAATTGCCATGCTGGTTATAATAAAGGTCAGTTGCAGCAAACTTACTGTCACAACCTGTAACAAATATATTCTTATAACCATTAGAAGCAAGAATCTGTCCTAATGAAAATGCTCCCGGTAAAAACTTTGCATTTTCATTATAGTTATAGAAATTAATATTAATCATAAGCGGAGTAGCTGATGACTGTGATACCATTCCTGCCATTGTCCAGTCTCCACCTTTTACAACATGACCCTGTTCACCCTTTTCATTGGCTACTGCTATATATTTTTTCTGAAGCTCTGTAAGCTTAGGAAGAATATTGGTACTCTTTGCTCCGCCTTCTTCCTTTGATTCAAGTGTCTTTTCAAGAGATTCTGCATAAAGATATATAACATTCCTCTTCTTCTCTGGAAATGTTATATTAGCTGTAGCAGGATTCACATAATAATCATCATAGAGCGCCGTTGATGTTGTCTTACTCTTTATATATGCCGTAAGACCACTCGCATATGATACATATACCCCTGAACATACAAGCGCTATTATTGATAAACCAAACAATATTCTTCTTAAAGGCATAAACGGAAATAATCTTATGCTAAGCTTGTCTTTGTCCGTTCTTATTTTCATAACTACATTCTTCTTGTAAAAGTTATTAGTAATAATCCATACAACAAGCTCTATTATTACTGTAGGAAGAAGACTCATATATAAAAATGTCCAAATATATGCAGTATCCGTTCCGGTCTTAGGAGCTGTAAGCGTATACAATGTCGAATCAATTGACACATGTCCAAACTTTACAAACATCCAGTTAAGTGAAAATAACAGTAATACCGCTATAAATAATAGTATCATACCTATTATATAAAGCACCTTACCTGCTTTCTTTCTCTCCACCTTTGTAAAACTAAACTTTTTTTCATCTGATCTGATATCTGACATAATCCTATCCTTTTCTAATTCTAAATACTATTCCATTCTGTTACTTTACAAAATAAAATTCACAATGTAAAATAGACTTTAATATTGCGTAAAATGAAGTTTACGCAAAACGCAGTCATCATTATACCCCAAAAATATAAACAATACAACATTTTTATTTTGTTTTAATATAATTTATAAAGGGATTTTTCATCATTTACTTATAATAATTATTTTTCAATATTATATCAGTATTATAATGTCTTCCCGGATTGGAGATTTATGATTTCACTTTCAATAAAAGATACAAAAAACTTTATGTCACAGCTTCTTGTTAAGAATACCTTTGACACACTATACATATCAGAAGCAGATATAGCAACCTCTGTCACTTTTTCCATTAATGGTCTGATTAACAAAGATTATTATACACAGGAAGAATATGAACAGCTCACACAAAAAAAATATTCTCTATGGAGTGATATAAAACCGGTATGCTTTAATCTTATAAAAGGAAAAAAAGTCCCGGCTTCAATGAAACTTGTATTTATTTTCCCTGACAGTCTGTGTGAACATATTATATCAGACTATTCACTTGCATATTCTCTGCCTGATATCAACGCACTGTGTATTAACATAAAATATTTTAACGGCTGTGTAACTATTACCACCGGCACTTCACTTAATATGTTTACTATGGATAAATCAGTCGATGCTGCCTTTGATGATTATATAAAAAAACATCTGTATAATGCCGGTATTGACTATGAAGAACTTAATTAAAAGGTTTATTTATACAATTGACATATAATAATCCTCAGAAAATATTTATACCTTATTTAAGTTAATATTTTTTTAATAATTTCAGAAACCCCTTGCAAATATGCTATTTTCTTACATATGCGCTGTATTTATTAGCACTCAGATAAAATGAGTGCTAATTTTTTCTTGACTTTCAGTCATTATTGTATTAAATTACATCTTGTACAAATACAGTTATATCTAAACTGTAACTTAATTAAACATTTAAGTATAAATATTAACGTTTTCAAAATGGAGGATTATTATGGCAAACGAACATGGAAATTTATCAATTAACAGTCAGAACATTTTCCCAATAATCAAGAAGTGGATGTATTCTGACCATGATATCTTTTACAGAGAATTAATATCAAATGCATGTGATGCAATTACAAAATTAAAGAAGCTTGATCTCATCGGAGAATATGAAGCTCCTGATGATATTGAATACAAGGTAATCGTAAAGACAAGTCCTGAACATAAGACAATAAAGATTATTGATAATGGTATCGGTATGACTAAGGAAGAAGTCAGCGAATATATCAACCAGATTGCTTTCTCCGGTGCAGAAGCTTTCCTTGAAAAATATAAAGATAAGACTAATGAAGACCAGATTATAGGTCATTTTGGTCTTGGTTTCTATTCAGCATTTATGGTTGCTGATACAGTAACTATTGATACTCTTTCTTATAAAGAAGGCTCAGAAGCTGTTCACTGGTCATGTGACGGTGGTACAGAATATGATATGGAGGACGGTACTAAGACTACTCCCGGTACTGAGATAACTCTTTATCTTAATGAAGACAGCTATGAATTTGCTAATGAATATAAAGCAAAGGAAGTAATCGACAAGTACTGTTCATTTATGCCACTTCCTATTTACTTTGAAAATGAGGATGCCGGTCAGCTTACAGAAGAAATTCCTGAAGAAGAAGTTACAGAAAAGGATACAGTCCTTGATACATTCGTAAAGGATGCAGTAACGGAAGAAGTCGAAAAAGAAGATGGCACAAAAGAAACTGTTGAGAAAGTTCCTGCTAAGAAAATGGCTAAGATTGTTAAGCGTCCTGTAGCCTTAAACGAGACTCACCCTCTCTGGACAAAGCATCCTAATGAATGTACTGATGAGGAATATAAGAACTTCTACCGTTCAGTATTTAAGGATTATAAAGAGCCTCTCTTCTGGATTCACTTAAATATGGATTATCCATTTAACTTAAAGGGTATATTATACTTCCCTAAGATTAATACAGAATATGAATCTATCGAGGGTACAATTAAACTATACAACAATCAGGTATTCGTAGCTGATAACATTAAAGAAGTTATTCCTGAATTCTTACTTCTCCTCAAAGGTGTTATTGACTGTCCTGACCTTCCACTTAATGTATCACGTAGTGCATTACAGAATGATGGATTTGTTAAGAAAATATCAGAATATATCACTAAAAAGGTTGGCGACAAGCTTTCAGGAATGTATAAAACTGATAAGGAAAATTATGAGAAATACTGGGATGATATCAATCCATTTATCAAGTTTGGCTGCTTAAAGGATGAGAAATTCTATGATAAGATGAAAGATTTCATTATATTTAAGAATCTTGACGGCAAGTACCTTACATTAAAGGAATGTCTTGAAGAAAATAAAGAAAAACATGAAAATACAGTATTCTATGTAACTAACGAAACAGAGCAGAGCCAGTATATCAATATGTTTAAGGAAGAAGGCATTGATGCCGTAATTCTTACACATAATATTGACCAGCCATTTATCACACATCTTGAAAGCAAGAATGAAAATGTCAAATTTGCCCGTATTGATGCAGACCTTTCAGACAGTTTCAAGGAAGAAACATCAGAAGATGAATTAAAGGATATTACTGAAACTCTTACAGATACATTTAAAAAAGCACTAAACAAGGATAATCTTGTTGTAAAGGTTGAGAAGTTAAAGAACGCTTCTATCTCATCAATGATTACTCTTTCCGAACAGGACAGACGTATGCAGGATATGATGAAGATGTACAGCATGCCGGGCATGGATCCATCAATGTTTGGTGGTCAGGGTCTTACACTTGTTCTTAATGCTAACAACGACCTTGTTAAATATATCGTAGATAACAAAGATAGTGAAAATACTCCAATGATATGCGAACAGTTATACGACCTCGCACTCTTAAGCCATGCACCATTATCACCTGAACAGATGACTAATTTCATTGCAAGAAGCAATAAAATCATGGAACTGCTTGCAAAATAATATCTTATACAGTAGAATATGATATGTGAATTAGCCGCACTCGGATACAATTCCGGGTGCGGTTTTGTTATAAAGGATATAAAAGCAGTTCAATATTCTTATTTCACATTTACTAAAATAATGCCATAAACAAAACAGCCTTATCTTAATACATATTGACAGATTGTTTTTGGCGGAATGGGGATTTATTATATGCAGGAATATGACAACGATTACTACGAAAAGAGAAAACGTCTTTACGATGACTTTGATAAAAATGACGATGAATTGAATGAACAATATAACAAAAGTACTTCTTCCCTTTCTGAAAAGAAGAGCAGTTCATCAGGTATTATCTCTGAAATATTCAGTTATGTTAAAATATTTGCCATAGCAATAATAATTGCATATATCACTACACATTTCATTATTATTAATGCACAGGTTCCAACCGGTTCTATGAAAAATACGATTATGGAGGGTGACAGGCTGATAGGCTTCCGTCTTTCTTATAAATTCAGCAAGCCGGAACGTGGCGACATAGTTATATTTAAGTATCCTGATGATGAGACACAGACATATGTTAAGCGTGTAATTGGCACACCAGGTGATATAGTACAGATAGCGAATGGTAAAGTGTACATCAATAATGAAGAACTTGAAGAGACTTATCTTAAAGAACCTATGAATATTTCTACCAAACAGGAAACATATGTTGTTCCGGAAGGTCATTATTTTATGATGGGCGATAACCGTAACAGTTCTCTTGATTCAAGATACTGGACTAATACCTATGTTGCAGAAGATAAGATTCTTGCAAAGGTCTTATTCCGTTATTATGATGGCGAAAACAAACACATTTCATTCAGTAATATTAATTAATATAATTTATATCACTTACAAAATGAATATATTTTTTTAAAACCTCCATACTATATATAGCCGGTATTACTATATACCTGCTAATATATTTTATGGAGGTTTTTTATGACTAATCTTGATTGTAATGTAAGCTGCTGCTGCCATAATGACAACAGCGAAAAAAAATGTTGTCTTTCTTCTATTAATGTCCGCGGAACAGGTGCCAGTACATGTGACGATACATGCTGTGGCAGTTTCTTTGAAGACAAGTCCGGCTCTGTCTCTAATGCAAGCAATACACCTCATGTAACTCTTGATATTTCCTGCGATGCTGATAGTTGTGTATACAATGATAACTGCAAATGTACAGCCGACCATATCGACATATCAGGAATATTCGCTTCTGCTAAAGACGACACTGTATGTGCAACCTATAAAAGCCGTAACTAACCGGCAAAAAGGTTATTAAATCTTATTATTCAGGTTATTAAAATATGTCAGATAAACGAAGCAATACTGTTAAAACAATCAATATCACGACAGACAACAAAAAATTAATGCAGCTATCATTCTTAAATTTATTTAGTTCTGTCTGCATACGCAATCTCAAAGAAATATTCTATATTATATACGATTATATTACGATATTATATGGTTTTATTTATGTATATATCCACATCAGGCGGCTTAATAATAAGACTGAGAACTAAAGAAACTATTTTGTTCTTTTTCCAATAGCCTGTTAGTTATTTGTTAGCTACGCAGGCGTATCTGCATGAATTTATATAAACATTTAAAAAGGACTGTTCCAGCATTTACGCTGGTTCAGTCCTCTTTGACAACTTATAAAAAGCTGTAAATATTAAACTCTTGATAAATATTCTCCAGTACGTGTATCAATCTTAACTGTATCTCCCTGGTTTACGAATAATGGAACTAAAATCTTAGCACCTGTTTCAACGATAGCCGGCTTAGTAGCACCTGTAGCTGTATCACCTTTAACCCCAGGTTCTGTCTCTGTTACTTCTAACTCAACATTGATAGGTGGTTCAATAGCAAATACGTTACCATTGTGTGAACATAACTTAACCATCTCGTTTTCCTTAACAAACTTAAGTGAATCACCAACATTATCAGCGCTTAATGCAATCTGATCATATGTTTCTGTATCCATGAAGTTGTAAAGATCGCCATCAGCATATAAATACTGATATTCTTTTCTTTCAATATGAGCTAAAGTAAACTTTTCTGTTGGTCTGAAAGACTTTTCAACAACACCACCACTTACGATATTCTTTAACTTTGTTCTAACGAAAGCAGCACCCTTACCAGGCTTAACGTGCTGGAATTCTATTACCTGCCAGATAGCATTATCCATTTCCAATGTGATACCATTCTTAAAATCACCTGCTGTTACCATTCTTTGGTATACCTCCTATTTAATCAATAACTTTTATCATTTTATAATAAATCAGCGGTTTTGGCAACCTCTTTTTTACATTTACTTACATAAATTCATATATAAAAGCAATTTCAGCTATTCTTATTCTATCATTCCCTATAATCTAATATATAAAAGCATGCTGTATTATTTGTTTTTCAACATATCCTTTAAAGCCTCCATGGCATACAAATAGCCGTTAAGTCCAAGGCCTACTACCTGTCCGTTACATACCGGCACAGTTACTGATGTATGTCTGAATTCTTCTCTTGTATGTACATTAGATATATGAACTTCAATCTTAGGAATGTCTGCCACTGATGCAAGTGCATCCCTTACAGCATAGCTGTAATGAGTAAATGCACCGGGATTAATAACTATTCCATCCACCTTATCATAATATGCCTGTTGTATTCTGTCTATTATTGCTCCCTCGTGATTACTCTGGAATATTTCAACATCTGCATCAAGTTCTCGTGCTTTTTCATTGATAAGCTTTTCAAGGTATGCATAATCCTGATTGCCATATATTCCTTTTTCCCTGATTCCCAAAAAATTAATATTAGGTCCGTTAATTACCAAAATCTTCATAAATTTTCTCCATTCCATGGCATGTTATCGTTTTATTCATCAATTTTAAAAATCATTTTAATCACGATATATCCATAATTATTCACATATTAATAAACATCTGTATATTAATATTATTTAATGATACCGGGGTCAGAATCTTCCAACTATGATATCTTAATCAGCTATGTATTATGTTATCATACAGAGCTTCAAATGATTGGTTGTCTGTAGTAATGATACAATCAGCTGTACTCTCATATATATCTTTTCTTGCCCTCATAAGGGCTTCTATCTTATCTCTTACCTTTCCACCGGCAAGCAGTGGTCTTTTAGTATCATTAGAAAGTCTTTTTTCAAGTTCATCTATTGATGTATCAAGAAATACAACCTTACCCAGCTTCTTAAGAAGTGCTCTGTTACTTTCTCTTACAGGAAGTCCTCCACCAACTGAGATAACGCTATTATTAACCGACTCTGCAAGTTTCTTTATAGTCTGTGTTTCAAGGTCTCTGAAATACTCCTCTCCCTTGTCTGCAAATATCTCATTAATGCTTCTTTTTTGTACAGATTCAATATAATCATCCGTATCAATAAAATCCATTCCATGATGCTTTGCAATCCATTTGCCAAATGTTGTCTTTCCACAGCCCATAAATCCTATCAGTACTATATTATTCAACTATTCCCAGCTCCTTTTTCATACATTCATACACTTCATGTGCCTGTTCTTTAGTTACCTGTATATTATTCCATAACTCAAATGCACTTACTCCCTGATATAAAAGCATCTTAAGGCCATTATATGACTTCTTACCTTGTTTTTCCATAAGTTTCATAAACTTAGTCTTTACAGGATTATATATAATATCAACTCCTACCAAAGCTTTCTTATAAAATTCCTCATCCTCTATTATTGCCTTATCACAATCAGGATAAAGCCCTACACTTGTTGTCTGGATAACTATGTAATTATCTTTTTCAAGCTTATCATAATCTGATAAAGCCATAGCCTTAACTGTATGTGAATTAAAATGTCTGTTGACATCATCGGCTATGCTCTGTGCTTTCTGCACTGTCCTGTTAAGAATATTTACACTTGCAGCACCCTTATCTGCACATAAAAAAGCAATTGCCCTTGACGCTCCACCGGCTCCAAGTATTATACAATCACTTCCATCAAGCTTAATGTCTGCCTCATCAAGTTCTCTTGCAAGTCCTATAATATCAGTATTATACCCCTTATATCCTTTATCTGTCCTTACAAGAGTATTAACAGCCCCTATAGCCTCTGCTACTTTATCAGTTTCTGCAAGTGCAGCTATAACCTCCTGTTTATGTGGAACCGTAACATTAAGTCCTAATATATTAAGCGAATATGCACCATTAACTGCTGTGCCTACAGCCCCCTTTTCCACCTTAAATGTTGTATATACCATATCAATTCCACAAAGACTGGCGAGCTTATTATGTATAAGAGGTGATATAGAATGTCCTACCGGATTACCAATAAGACCACATACCCTCGTCGTTCCATTAATTATATTCATGACCATCCTCATTTCCGTATAATTCTATACTATATCTTCATTCATCCCATGCTTCTTCATATAAAAATGCAATACAATCTTCTCAAGATATCTCTTAAGTACTATCTGAATCTCTTCATGTTTATCAATAGGCGCAACAAGAATTGTCTTAATTCCTGCTCTGTTAGCTCCCCATACATCAGTAAATAACTGATCACCTATAAATAATGTATTGGTCTTGTCTGTTTCCATAATCTTCATTGCCTTTATATAATTCACAGGTGATGGTTTCTTTGCATTGCTTACATATTGTGACTTTACTTCATAAGCCAGCGGTTTTACCCTTGGCTCTTTATTATTAGATATAATACATGTACTAATCCCCATGGCATGAAGTCTGTCAAATAATTCAACTGCTCTTTTTGTCACTGGTGCCCCATGCTCAACTAATGTATTATCAACATCATATATAATGCCTTTATAACCTGCTTTTTTAAGCTTCCCATAATCTATGTTATATGCAGAATCATAATACACAGTAGGATAAAATCTCTTAAACATATATTCTGTCTATATTCCTGCCTTTCTGATACTTAATGGTAAATATTTATGTAAAACAATATTCCACAAATCATCTGTACTCAGTCTATGTTATAAATATTGTTAATTATTATACAATCTCTACTTTAATATCTTGTTTATCTCTTCTAAAAATGTATTAACATCCTTAAATTCCCTATATACAGATGCAAATCTGACATAAGCTACTTCATCCAGTTCTTTTAACTTATCCATTACAATTGTTCCAATCTCTGTTGTTGTAACTTCTTTTTCCTCAAGATTAAATATCTGATTCTCAATCTCATCCACTGTCTGATTAATCTTTTCCAAAGATATAGGACGCTTATGACATGACCTTACTATTCCTGCAACAATCTTTTCCCTGTTATAAGGTTCTCTGTTATTATCCTTTTTTATAACCATAAGAGGCATTGTCTCAACTTTTTCATAGGTAGTAAATCTTTTTCCACATTCCTCGCATTGACGACGTCTTCTTATAGAGCTGTCATCTGTTGGTCTGGAATCTATAACCTTTGTATTCTCATTACCACAAAATGGACACTTCAATATAATTACCTCCGTATTTTAATCTGTTACAAATGTATATTTTATCTAAAGGTTAATTATAATTTAATATCATTATATGGTCAACTGTTTATTCCGTTTTAAGATATAATTTATTCTCTTTTAAGATGTAATTTTGTTCCAGTATAAATCACTACATTCTGGCAATGATTAATAAAGAATAAAATTATTAAAATACATTTTAAAGGAGAATTGAATTGGCTGGTTATAAAGTTGAAATATGTGGTGTCAATACCGCCACTCTGCCCCTATTATCTGCAAAAGAAAAAGCTGCACTCTTATCCAAAGTTAAAGCCGGAGATAATCAGGCACGCGAAAAATTCATAAGATGTAACCTGCGCCTGGTTCTAAGTATTGTACAGAGGTTTTCTCAAAGCAATGAAAATGTTGATGACCTTTTCCAGATAGGCTGCATTGGAATGATAAAAGCGCTTGATAACTTTGATATTAATCAGGGTGTACAGTTTTCAACCTATGCAGTTCCAATGATTATGGGTGAGATTAAACGGCATCTAAGAGATAACAGTTCCATCCGTGTAAGTCGTTCACTTAAAGATACAGCATACAAAGCCATTTATGCCAAAGATAATTATATAAAAAATCATCAGAAAGAACCATCTATTACAGAAATAGCCTCTGAAATAGGTGTAAGCCGTGAAGATATTGTAATGGCAATGGATGCCGTACAGTCTCCGGTATCACTGTATGAACCTGTATTTTCAGAAGGTGGAGATACTTTATATATAATGGATCAGGTCAGTGATAAAAAGAACAGAGAGGAAAGGTGGGTTGAACATCTCGCTCTTTATGATGCTTTTAAACACCTTGATAAACGTGAACAGAATATTATAAGATTACGATTCTTTGAATGTAAGACACAGATGGAAACAGCAAACGAAATAGGTATTTCACAGGCACAGGTAAGCCGTCTTGAAAAGAATGCATTACTTTCAATGAAAAAACATCTTATTTAACTGTCCACGCACATATATCATGCCTGTATTCTATTATTAATATAATCTTATCCGCATATACTAATAATACCATAATAATAATCAGAGGTAGCTATGCGTATATGTGAACTGAGAAATAAACAGGTTATTAATGTATGTGACTGCAAAATACTTGGTTATGTGGCTGATATTGACTTTGATGTATGCAGTGGCTGCATCCTCACATTAATTGTTCCGGGTCCTGCAAGGCTATGTGGGCTGTTCGGACACGACATAGAATATATCATTCCTTTTAAATGTGTCAAATGTATCGGTCCTGATGCCGTACTTGTAGAAGCAGACATTGAAAAAATTGCCAATAAATGCATATAAATATTGAAAAACAGCCTGATTTGAATTAAAATAATTTCATAGGTATTCACAGAAATGGAGGAAAATTATGGCTAATAATTATGTTGCTTACGTCGGCTGCTATAATAATGGAACTGACGATGGTATTAATATTTTTGATATGGATGTTGAAAAAGGACGGATTACTAAAAGAAAAGACATTAAGATAAGTAATGCTTCTTTTATCACATTTTCCAACAGTAAGAAATATCTGTATGCAATATGTGATAATGGAGTATCTTCTTATCTTATTAAGGAAGACGGCGACCTTGAATTTATTAACACAAGTTCAATAAATGGCATGCGTGGCTGCCATCTTACCGTTACTTATAATGACCATTTTATTATTGTTTCAGGATACCACGATGGTAAGATTACTGTATTAAGACTTAATGACGATGGTTCAGTTGGCAGCATCACTGACGAGGTATTTCATAAGGGGCTTGGAAGCATTGCTGAACGTAATTTCCGTCCTCATGTCAACTGGTCTGTGTTTACACCTGATAATGAATTATTATGTGTATGCGATCTTGGTATCGACCAGATTAAGGTCTATGAATTTAACCACGATACCGGCAAGCTTAAACTGTATGATATCATCCGAACACAGCTTGAATCAGCTCCACGTCAGATGCATTTCAGCCCTGACGGAAGATTTGCATATGTCGTATGTGAATTAAAGAATTATATTAATGTATATTCATATGACAAAACAAGAAAAGAAAGATTTGAATTTATACAGAACATCTTCACTGTAAGAAAGGGCCACAAGTCTAACAGTGCCGCATCTGATTTCATATTCTCTAATGATGGTAATAATGCCTTATGCTCTAATGCTGGTGATAATACCGTTACCATATACAGCATTAACAAAGAAACAGGTCTGTTAAGCAGTATCTCTTCTCTTCCAATCAGTGGGGATTATCCTAAGTACATATCAATCTTTCCTGACGACAAACATATTATGTCACTTAACAATGAGAGTAATACTATTACAATATTCACTATTCATTTTAAACGCGGACTTATTGTTATGAATGGACCAGAGATTAAGATTGCCAAGCCTAATAATATGATTATCAAAGAATTATAATTACTAAATAATAATAACTCAACAATATACTTATAACAAACATGCCAGAGGTATTATATGAATCTGAATGGCTGATATAAACTTATTCAATAATTTTCAGGTTTTATCATATGACATTCAGATTTACATAGTATCTCTGGCATATTAGTTTATATTTTTATATATTTATAATTACCGGCTCTGTGTGTTTATAGTCTGAATCTGACACTATATATAATATTAATTATTATCCGGATTGTACTTTTCTGACTGTACCTTTATAAGTTCAGCATCATCAAAATAATTAATCTTCATAGATGCCTTAACTTCATCAAGTGTCTTCTGTGCAACCTTATATGCTTCTTCTGAACCTTTCTTAAGAATATTATACACTTCAGGAATATCCTTTTCATACTCATGTCTTCTGGCTCTGATTGGCTCAAGCTGCTTATTAAGCACGTTATTAAGGAACTTCTTAACCTTAACATCACCAAGACCACCTCTCTGGTAATGTTCCTTTAATTCATCCAGGTTAGCATAGTCAGGAAGAAATTCTTCAAAATCCTCCGGTGTACTGAAAGCTTCAAGATATGTAAATACACAATTACCCTCAATCTTTCCCGGATCTTCAATTCTTATATGGTCAGGGTCTGTATACATTCCCATTACCTTCTTCTTAACATCCTCCGGTGTATCTGAAAGATATATACAGTTACCAAGTGACTTACTCATCTTAGCCTTTCCATCTGTACCGGGAAGTCTCATACATACCTTATTATCAGGTAATAATATCTGAGGCTCAACGAGTGTCTCACCATATACTGAATTAAACTTTCTTACAATCTCTCTTGTCTGTTCAATCATTGGCTCCTGATCTTCACCTACAGGAACTGTTGTTGCTTTAAATGCCGTTATATCAGCCGCCTGACTTATAGGATATGTAAAGAAACCGACAGGAATATTAGCTTCAAAATTACGCATCTTTATCTCTGATTTAACAGTTGGATTACGCTGTAATCTCGATACAGTAACAAGATTCATATAATAAAATGTAAGCTCTGTAAGCTGTGGTATCTGTGACTGTATAAATATATTACTCTTATCAGGGTCTAATCCACATGAAAGATAATCAAGGGCAACTTCAATAATATTCTGTCTTACCTTCTCCGGATTATCGGCATTATCTGTAAGTGCCTGTGCATCCGCTATCATAATAAATATCTTATCATACTCTCCCGAATTCTGTAATTCAACTCTTCTTTTTAATGAACCAACATAATGGCCAAGATGTAATCTTCCTGTTGGTCTGTCTCCTGTCAATATAATCTTAGACATAATACTCCTCCATAATATAAATTAGCTACATTCTGCATATCTACTGAACCGTAACTTTACATATTAATCTTAATATTTAGCAGTTATATGCAATCTGCATACAAATTGTATATATTGTATCACAACTTTTATCAAATAACAACTTGTGTTGTATCATATAATCATAAGCTTGTGTTGTATCATATAATCATAAGTTTTATATGTGTTGTATTATATCGTAAGTTTTACTTTTCTCTAATCTATACACCATATACCTGCAATTTTAAAAAAAAATTTTAAATAATGATTTCAAAAAATATTTTAAATAATGATTGTTTAATTACAAAAATCATAGTAGAATATGTTTTAAAGTGAATTTATTGCTTACCATATCAGGCAGCAACAAAAATAAGTATGTTATATTTACATACGCACTAAGATACGGAGGATTATTAATGAGACATTTACTAAACCCACTTGACTTTACAGTTGATGAAACAGAATCACTTCTTGATCTAGCAAGTGATATTGCAAAAGACCCTGCCAAATACAGTCACAAATGTGATGGCAAAAAAATAGCAACTCTTTTCTATGAACCAAGTACACGTACAAGACTTAGCTTTGAATCTGCAATGCTTAATCTTGGCGGATCTGTCCTTGGTTTTTCTTCTGCCAGTTCAAGCTCTGCTGCAAAAGGTGAGAGCGTATCGGATACCATAAGAGTTATCTCATGTTATGCTGATATATGTGCCATGAGACATCCTAAAGAAGGGGCTCCTATGGTTGCAGCCTCTAAATCATCTATTCCTATTATCAATGCCGGTGATGGCGGTCATCAGCATCCTACACAGACATTTACAGATATGATGACTATCCGTGAATTAAGAGGTTCTCTTAATGATTTTACTATTGGTCTTTGTGGTGACTTAAAATTCGGACGTACAGTTCATTCCCTTATCAATTCACTTATAAGATATAAGAATGTTAAATTTATCCTTATATCTCCTAAAGAACTCAGTATTCCTGATTATATCAGGGAAAATCTCATTGACAATAACATAGAATTTAAAGAAGTTGAAAAACTTGAGGATGTTATACCTGAACTTGACATTCTCTATATGACAAGAGTACAGAAGGAAAGATTCTTTAATGAAGATGACTATTTAAGAATGAAAGACTTTTATATCCTTGATAAAGCTAAGATGGCTCTTGCCAAAGATAATATGTATGTATTACATCCACTTCCACGAGTTAATGAGATATCAGTTGAGGTTGATGATGACCCTCGTGCGGCATATTTTAAACAGGTACAATTTGGTGTATATGTGCGTATGGCTCTTATACTTACACTTTTAGGACTTGATAAATAATATTATATTAACTAACCTTAAGAAAGGAGACGCTGCAGGATAATATTGCTGTTTAACTGCTGTTATGTTAATACAGTACATTAACATTGTTATTATATACAGATAGCAGATTTACAGCAATCTAATGCTATCAGACAATACGTTAGCATTGTTAATATTTATACCCTGACAGCTATTTATAGATATGTTAAATGTAGGACAATTAAATGAGGGCTTCGTTCTTGACCACATTGAAGCCGGCAAATCAATGATGATTTATAACAAACTCGGATTAGATAAGCTTAACTGCTGTGTTGCCATTATAAAGAATGCCCGAAGCAATAAGATGGGAAAGAAGGATATCATCAAAATAGAAGCCGACATTGACCTTGTAGACCTTGATGCTCTCGGCTTTATAGACCATAATATTACTGTAAATATCATTAAAAACGGAGAAATAGTAGAAAAGAAGACTCTCAAGCTTCCAAAATCTATTACCAATGTAATAAAATGCCAGAACCCAAGATGTATTACATCTATTGAACAGGAGCTTGATAATATCTTCATTCTTACAGATGAAGAAAAGCAGGTATACAGATGTAAATATTGTGAAGAAAAATATACCCGTCAGAACCGTCATATAGATTAACCACATATACTATTATGATTTTATATCAATTAATCTGATATAAAATTAACAGCGGCAGCCCAATGATAAATATTTCATCGGACTGCCGCTTTATTAATCTATATTTTTATTTTTAAAACTATCAAATACATCTTAATACTGATACATTAATAAAGATATGTTTAACATACCCTTTTAAAATTAAAAAAATAAAAAGCTCTAATTAACCAGCTTTAAATTCTGACTAATGAAAGCTTTTATAATAATCATAATTGTACTATACATAATAATATTGAGCAGCACTATAAGCCGGGTTATGTATCAGACAATCATCTATCTAGTCCTGCTGTTGCCAGCAGGCTCAAGCGACCTACCTAAAAGCATGACGGGCAGCCATATTGCTTTTGTTTTGGTCTTGCTTCGGATGGGGTTTACATAGCCACTGCCGTTACCGGCAGTGCGGTAGTCTCTTACGCTGCCTTTCCACCCTTACCATGACTGGCATGGCGGTATATTTCTGTTGCACTGGCCTTGGAGTCACCTCCACCGGACGTTATCCGGCATCCTGCCCTATGAAGCCCGGACTTTCCTCACCTGCGGTCTTACGACACTTGCAGCCGCGATTGTCTGTGCTACTCAATATCTTTTTGATTATACTATATTATGATTTAAGTGTCAAAAATATTCTGCTTTTATTTTAACATTTATATGATAAAATATTCTATTTTTATTTTAACATTTTATATAATGTTCTCTAATTGATGAAAAACTTTTATTGCTTAGTTTTTTCTGCTTTATTTTCACTAACAATTCTAAATACACTGAGTCTGAACTGGTCTTCTGTACTAATTCCTATAAATCTTCCTCCATAGACGATTCTTCCTGACTCCTGTACTTCTTTTCTTACAATCTGGACAACAGCTTTAATTCTCTCGCATCCATCAAAATCAAGGTCTGTATTATAATATGAATCAATCTCTATAGGTCTGTCAGTTGCAAATGCAAGACCTGTCTCTGATATATCAATAATACTTACATTAAATTTTTCTTCGTCCTCGTGATGAAAAAATTCACCATTGTTAAGCCTATTAATACTTATAACAGCATTAACATCTACTCTTTTTGCTTTTCTTTGTTCAATCCCCATATAATATCCCTCACTCCTATATATACTTATATGCAGCTGTATATAAACTACAGCCACACATTCCAATGATTATGTATAATAACCAGAGCAGAACGTTATCTGTCCTGATATTATGTTAATGAATAAACATAGCATCCCCAAAACTGAAGAATCTGTATTTTTCTTTTACTGCTTGTTCATATGCATGTAATACATGTTCTCTTCCGGCTAATGCCGAAACAAGCATTACAAGTGTTGATTCTGGAAGATGGAAGTTCGTAATCAGACAATCAATTGCCTTAAACTTATAACCCGGATATATAAATATCTGTGTCCATCCGCTGCATGCAGGAATTGTTCCATCTTCCTTAGCAACCGATTCCAGTGTCCTTGTACTTGTGGTACCTACTGCAATTACCCTGTGACCATTCTTTCTTGCATTATTAATCTTATCGGCTTCTTTTTGTTCAACCATATAAAATTCTGAATGCATATGATGGTCGAGGATATTCTCTTCCTTAACAGGTCTGAATGTTCCAAGACCTACATGAAGAGTTACTCTTGCAATATCTATACCCTTTTCTTTAATCTTTTCAAGAAGTTCCTTAGTAAAATGCAGTCCCGCTGTCGGTGCTGCTGCTGAACCTTCATGTGTTGCATATACAGTCTGATATCTGTTCTTATCTTCTAACTTATGTGTAATATATGGTGGAAGAGGCATCTGCCCAAGCTCATCAAGTATTTCCTCAAATATTCCATCATATGTAAACTGTATAAGTCTGTTTCCCTCTTCTACGATATCAATAATTTCACCTATGAGTTTACCGTTACCAAAGCTTATCTTAGCTCCTACTCTTGCTTTCTTACCAGGCTTTACAAGCACTTCCCATGTATCCTTAAGATCATCCTTCCTGGTAAGCAGAAGCACCTCAATAGCTGCTCCGGTTCCCACCTTCTCACCGATGAGTCTGGCCGGGATAACCTTAGTATCGTTAATAACAAGACAATCTCCCGGATTAAGATAATCAATAATATCCTTGAATATCTTATGCTCTATTGCACCGGTCTTTTTATCAAGAACCATAAGTCTTGAACTTGACCTGTCTGATAATGGATCCTGTGCAATAAGCTCTTGTGGAAGATCATAATAAAAATCATGTAAATCCAAAATCTTACCATGCCTTTCTATAACTTAATAATCTACATTCTACAGACATTTTCTAATGCCTGTATACCATACAAAGCCGGACATGCAATCCGGCTCTATGGTAAAGGTTGTTAACCTCTCAGTTCAACTCCTAAATCAGAAAGATCTTTTAATATCTTATCCATAATATCTGTTACATCTTTATCTTCAAGAGTTCTATCCTTTGCCCTGAATGATATAGAATAAGCAACTGACTTATAGCCTGTCTTAATCTGGGCACCTTCGTATATATCAAATAACTTATAGCTTTCAAGAAGCTTTCCGCCTCTCTTTTCTATAATCTTTTCAACTTCACCCACTAAGAGATTCTTAGGCATTACCATACTGATATCTCTTGATACTGCCGGGAACTTAGCTATTCCTTCATACTTTCTGTCAAATGAGGCAAATCCAACTACTGCCGGCATATCAATAACAGCAATATATGTTCTTTCTCCAAGTGCATAAGTATCTGCAACATCAGGATGAACCTCACCAAGATATCCTACTTTAGTTCCGTTATAAATAATCTCTGCCTGACGTCCCGGATGAAGGAATGGCTTACCTGCCTCAGGATTGTATTCAGGTCTTGTCTTCATTCCAACCTTTTCAAAGAATTCCTCAACAACACCTTTCATTGTAAAGAAATCACCATCTCCATAGAAACCTAATGTAAACTGTGTTCTCTCATCAGGAAGTTCATTTTCCTTATCTTCCTTAGGAATATATACAGTAGCAAGCTCATAGAGCTTAACATCCTTATTACGTCTGTTATAGTTAGTTGAAAGTGATGTAAGCATGCCATTTACAGGAAGTGTTCTCATAATTGAGAAATCCTCTCCTAATGGATTAGAAATAACCACTGTATTTCTATATTCTGAATCCTCAGAAAGCTTTAACTTATCAAATACCTTAGGGCTTTCAAATGAATATGTCATAGCCTGTGAGAAGCCACAGAACTGTGCTATCTCCCTTGCTACATTCTCAACCTTATGCTTAAATGATATCTTACCCATTGTTGAAGAACCTGATGGAAGCGTTGTAGGAATATTAGCATACCCGAAGAATCTTGCAACCTCTTCTGCAATATCAGCAGTTCTTAAAAGATCCTGTCTGAATGTAGGTATAATAAGCTCATCAGCATCTTTATCATATACTAATTCAAGTCTTTCAAAGTATGACATCATATCTTCAACTGATACATCAGTACCTAAAAGAGCATTAATCTTTTCAGGCTCAAATTTAATTCTTACCTTTTCTTTCTTCTTAGGATATACATCAATTGCACCGCCGACAACTTCACCGGCACCAAGCTCCTCTATAAGCTGGCAGGCTCTGTCCATAGCTTCCATGGCATTTTCAGGATCGAGTCCCTTTTCAAACTTACCGGATGCATCTGTTCTTAAACCTAACTTCTTAGTAGCTTTTCTTATATTAGTTCCATCAAATGTAGCTGCTTCAAAAAGCATTGTTGTTACATCATCTGTAATCTTTGAATTTTCGCCACCCATAATACCTGCAAGACCTATGGCCTTATCAGCATCACATATCATAAGCATAGATGAGTCAAGTGTTCTTTCCTGTTCATCAAGTGTTTCAAACTTTTCTCCATCCTCTGCTCTTCTTACGATAATCTTCCTGCCTGCAATTGTATCAAGATCATAAGCATGCATTGGCTGACCATATTCTGTCATAACATAGTTAGTTATATCTACTATGTTATTGATTGGTCTTATTCCTGCTGATGCGAGTCTTCTCTGCATCCACTTTGGTGATGGTGCAAGCTTAATATTCTTAACAACTCTTGCTGTATATCTGCTGCAAAGGTCAGTTGCCTGCACATCTACTGAGATATAATCATTAACATCTTCCAAATTACCAGTCTTAGTAACTACAGGTGGATTAAATGGCTTTCTGAATGTAGCCGCAACTTCTCTTGCAATACCAATGACACTATAACAGTCAACCCTGTTATTAGTAATCTCATATTCATGTATTGTATCATGGAGTCCGAGATATTCTATGGCATCAGCTCCAACCTGTGCATCATCTCCTAATATATATATACCATCCTCAGCTGCATCAGGATAAAATTCTCTTGAAGAACCAAGCTCTTCAATGGCACACATCATACCTGCTGATTCTACACCTCTTAACTTACCCTTCTTAATCTTAATTCCATTTTCAGGAAGAGGGCCGCCATCATGTCCGCCTGCAACACGTCCACCGTCTAATACTACAGGAACCTTCTGTCCCTTTGAACCTACAGGAATATTAGATGCACCTGTTACAATCTGCACTGTTTCATTTCCTACATTGACCTGACATACTACAAGCTTGTCAGCATCAGGATGCTTTTCTACTGATTCAATCTGTCCTATAACGATATTTTCAAGATTCTTATCGTATGATTCAAAGCTTTCTACCTTAGTTCCTGAAAGTGTCATCGCATCAGCAAATTCCTGTGGAGTAACATCTTCAATTCCCGGTACCATTGCTCTAATCCAATTTAATGATGTATTCATGATTTATTAATCCTTTCATACCTGTTTTTATCTTAAGGATATATTATTGTAAATATATAATCCTTTATTAAATTCTTATACTTTCCGCTTACGTCTTTTACCAGCCATGCAGTATATCTTTATACATGGTTATTAATTATATTATCCTTAATATGCAGAAATAAAGCTTATTTATGACTGGCAAAAATGATAATATAGTTAATTATATTATCATTAGAACTGCTTTAAGAAACGGATATCGTTTTCATATAACAGTCTCATATCATCTATCTCATACTTAAGGTCTGCAATTCTTTCAAGTCCGATACCAAATGCAAAGCCCTTATACTTATCCTTATCAATTCCGCACATCTCAAATACATGTGGATGAACCATACCACAGCCTAATATCTCAATCCAGCCTTCACCCTTACACATACGGCAGCCCTTACCACCACACTTAAAGCATGTAACATCCATCTCAGCACTAGGCTCTGTAAATGGGAAGTGATGTGGTCTGAACTTAACCTTTGTATCAGGCCCGAAGTACTGTCTTGCCCATTCAGCAAGAGTTCCCTTTAAATCCGCAAAGGTTACATTTTCATCAATAACAAGTCCTTCTACCTGATGGAAGCATGGAGAATGTGTAGCATCAACCTCATCTGCTCTGTATACACGTCCCGGTGAAATCATCTTAATAGGAAGCTTTCCTTTTTCCATCTCATGCACCTGTACAGAAGATGTCTGTGTTCTAAGCACAATCTTATCATTGATATAGAATGTGTCCTGTTCATCCTTAGCCGGATGGTTAGCAGGAATATTAAGTGCCTCAAAGTTATAATAGTCATATTCAACTTCCGGTCCTTCAACTACTTCATAACCCATTCCTACGAATATATTTTCAACTTCTTCAAGTGCAAGTGTATCAGGATGGCTGTGTCCTACATTATTCTTCTTAGCCGGAAGTGTAACATCAATAACCTCACTCTTAAGCTGTGCTTCTCTTAACTTTGCTGCAAGATTCTTCTTAGCTGCTTCAAGAACTTCTTCAATATTCTTTCTTGTATCATTAACAATCTGACCTACAGCTGGTCTGTCTTCAGGAGCAACATCCTTCATTCCCTTAAGAACTTCCGTAAGCTCTCCCTTTTTTCCTAAGAAAGCAACTCTTACTTCATTTAATTTTTCGAGGGAATCAGTTGAATTAATCTGCTCTAAAGCTTTTTCTTTGATTTCCTGTAATCTTTCTTTCATCATCTTCTTTTTCCTCCATCTGAAAAAACCTAATTTTCATTTTAACACATGCATTGCAATTGGCAAGCAAAATTTTATTTTTTATTTAATATTTATTTAATAATTGGCTTTTTGTGGTTTTTCCCTTAGCCGGCTTCTCTTTTCAAAGTCTTCTATTATATCAAGTGCTTCCTTCATATAAGCAGGATTGTTATTAGTAATTTTCATAATATTGCATTTTGCCTCTTCCATAATATCTTCATTATCCTGTATTATGCCTCTTAATCTCTGCCTTTGTACCGTAAGATTATGCCGTACCTCAACCATCTCATTTTTATTATATAAAGCCTTTACTCTTGTAAGCCATACCTGTGTATCGTATACGCCGGCCTGTCTTAATAATGACTGCAGATGTTCCTCTGCCTGATTAAGATTAGTAGTAAGCTTGATTACCCTTTGCTGCTCTTCTTTCATCTCAAGATAAGCTTCAAACTTCTTAACAAGCTCGTATGAGCTTTTTACTCCATATTTGGAATATCCATAATCAAGCGCATTGGCTGCGTTAATATACTTAATCTTAATCTTATTAAGAAGTGCTGCTGCCTTGTTAAGCTTCTTTTCAGTAATCATTACCTGTCTTTCAGTAACTCTTAATATTCCAAACATTCCAAGTGCTATTATAGCTCCAAGTCCGGTTATTACTACAAATAGAAGCATGTTTTGTGTATCATCCATTGCTATCATGGCAATTACAAATATTGAAAAGACAATAACAAGGAATATAACTGAAATAAGTGATATCCTACGCACCTTAAGCTGCCTTTTTGTCAGCTCCTGTGCATCAATACGCAGGGACAATCTTTCCGCCTCAAGAATACGCATATCTCTTTTTACAGCTTCATAATATGATTCCTCTTTTTCAAGGTATTTAAGACTTGTCTTAAAATCATCCTCAATAAGCTCCATTCTTCTGTATGCATTGGCTGAAAGCTTCTTTTCATCTGACTTATACATTCTTCTGTCTACCGTAAGATTATCGACTCTTTCCGCTTCCTGAGATATCTGGTTAAGTATATAATCCGGTGCCGCCTCTATCATCTGTACATCCGAAAATTGTCTTGTAACAAGCTCATATTCACTCATTGACATATCAATATTAACCGCTGCATCTTCCATCACGCTGCATTGCTGCTTTATATACTCGCTTATTTTATTATCATGCCTTTTTGCCGTGATTGTTTTCTTAGTTTCTTTTTTATGGATACCTGCACTTTTAGCTCCATCTATAAGAGTCTTTTTTATGGCATTTTTCTCAATCTCAAGCTGTTTTTTATCAGCCTCTTTTTCAATGGCAGCAAGCTGGTCTGACAGCTTTTTTTCGTTCTTTTGACCATTTCTTTTTACAAACTGGTCTGAATTATTGATTTTATCAACAGCATTCATAAGCCCCTTTGCCTGAACGCTGTTTAGAAGCTGGTCAAATCTTTCTTCTTCTTCCTGCGCACGCTTCTTAGCTTCATAAGCCTTATCATAACTGCTTAATGCTTTTTCTTTTTTCTTATCAATATATACCTCAGGATCTTTTTGCCTTGATCTCTGGTTATATATTTCATATTTTCTTTCAAACTGGCTTACAAGCTCATCCACACTCTCATTTTTTGCTTTATCTTCTATAGCTTCTTTTTCGACTTCATACCCATTAAGCTCTCCGGGTGTTATATCCTTATCAATATCTGCAACTGCCATGCTATGATGTTCATTAATATCACCCACAAATGCTTCATCTATATCATATGAAAGGTCGTCCATATTTTCCAAATTATACTCTTCATCATATGTCTTTTTTAAACTTTTAAATATACCCATATTCCCTCATTACCATCTTATGATGTGTACTTTCTGTAATTCTGCTTCCACAATTCAATAAGTGCCTCTATCTGATTATAATACTCTGCCACATGTCCTTCATCCTTCTTTTTAAATGTAGACTCAAGCTGTCCGTATTCATCAGAATATACCGCATTAGACTCACTTGTCTCTATAGCTTTTCTTACAGCAAGCTCCTCTTTTCCTGCATCATCATCTTCAATAATATGACTGCCCTTTGCCATTCTTTCTGCCATCATATATGCTTTCTTATACTCATCATGCTGACCTATTCTATATGCTTCTTTAAAATAAAAAGCCGCCTGTTCAAATAAAAACATCCTTGCATAAGCCACACCAATATTGTTATTAACATTGGCATAAAAAAGCCCCGAAAGACTTGTATCAATGTTTCCATCCAATATCTTCTGATATGTGATAATAGCTTTATAGTAGAATTTATGGTTAAGATAAGAATCTGCCCTTGACTTTAATCTTTCATATACTTTCTGTGTATTAAGAGTCTCAAGTATATCCTTAATCTCATCTATCTCTTCGTCATTATAATAGTCTACATACTTAAGTATTGTAACAACAATCTGTGCAAGTCCCCCACCATTCTGCATAAGATATTCTATCCTGTCTGCAAGTGCATACTCTCCTACATCTTCTTTTATAAATTTAAGAAGTCTGTCATCTATCATATCCATCTCAATTACATATATATTATTATATATATAATAGCTTAACTCTTCCAGTGAATAGATATTAATATCCATACTGTCAATATGCAATGGAACTTGTGACTCCTTAGTTCTGCATAGAATCATTCCACTCATTAAACATTCCCTTCTGATACATTACTCTGTGTATCAAGACATATTTCTTTTCTTATTACTTTACCTGAGCTTTTTGCAAAATCACCAAATCCTCTGTCCGTAACAGTAACAAGCATTGTGTTGTCATTTTTAAATGATATATCCATATTAATCCTTGTAAGTTTTCCCTGTCTGTATGGTATATCACTTATGTCAACATATTCCTCATATTCATTATTAGTGTCGCAGCTTCTTAAAATGAATTTAATTCTTGTTACATCATCGAGTATAAAATCAATATTTCTTTCTGCCATATACCAGTTAGTTCCAGCCCTTACAAGCCTGAATCTTTTTGGAACACCTCTTTCAATTATATCAGTCTCAACAGTTGTAGTTATCCTGTTATAACATGCCGGAATCACATCCTTAAAAAGCCTTGGCTGTACCTCTTCACTGGCACAATAACATGCACCTTTAACAAAAAGATTCTGTCCTACAAATGCCTTTCTCCCGGTACATAACATCTGGGCAAATTCTTTTGGAAATTCAGAAACATCAAAGCCCTGACCCGTAAGATATACTGACGAAAGGCTTCTGTCAGGCATAACACTTCTTATTATTTCCATAAGATGTGAATATCCATCATTAAAGCTCTTATTCTTACCAACTATACTAAGGATTTCAGGGTCAGAAAAGCTCTGTCTCTTTTCCATAATAACATCCTCACCCTGTATCTTTCCCATATACATCTTATATGTATGAAGTCCATCCATAGTATAATCAAGAAGCATAACCCCTGACGTATAAAGTTCTGGTTTCTGACTGAATGCATAATATGCATAACTTTCTTCATGGCTTATAAGAATCCATTGTTCTTTCGAAAACTGTAGACTTTCAAGTGCCGAACTAATACGGTCAAGTATATATTTTTCAAATACCTCAACTGTAATACATATCTTTTCCACCTTCATACGTCCACACTTTGACTTTACCTGTCCGATAAGGCCTGCTATAAAATCGGCAAGTTCCTTAGTATAATCATAATCCAGCCCCTGAGGTATGTTAAATAATTCACACACCTCTTTGGGATTTTCAACAAATGAATCCTTTCCGGCATTAACCGGTTCACATGTATTATCTGTATTATTATACCAGCTCACCTGCGAATATATCTTTTGTATATCAATTCCAATAATCAGTCCGTCATTTAACTGTGCATTATCACTCACGTCTTCCTCCTTTTGACTCTTATGCCATTAATATACTACATTGGTTTAAAAATCTGTGAAACAGCATAATCCTTTATACAATACATTTCCATAAGCTGTTTTAATGTTACCATATCATGCATATCTCTGCTTGCAATCATCTCATTTATATAATCAAATCTGTCTGAGAGTTCATCCTCAGCACACTCATTGCATACAATGCTTGAAGTATCTGTCTTAACTGACTCATCATTCTTGTCCTGTGTAAAATAATACTTCATACTGTCACCATAAAACAGTGTAAATTCTTTGGTAAATACACCACCGGCCTGACATTTCATAACCTCGGTCCTGAACTGCTGCATATCTTCCATTGCATAATGTATCTCAACTCTTTCATCAGGTGCCGCCCTGTATTCTATAATGGTCTTGTCAAATATGTTATATGGCAGCTTAAGTGTTCCCTTAAACTTCTTATAAAATTCAAAATTCTTATTCTTACTGCACATATCATCAAGTATAGCCTGTGCAATCTTTATCTGCATATCCGACATATCTTTCAACTCATTCTCAGAATAATTTTTAAGCAATGCCAGCAGACATATATCAGAAAAGCTTTCATTTTCTTCAATAAGCTCTTCCATTATATGATATACATATATGTCCGATTTTTTCAATTTTACAAAGGAAAGATATGAATTATAACATATATATGCTCTTATAACAGTCTTATCGGCACCATTTTTATAATAATCCTTAAAGACTCTCTTAAGCCTGTCTGAAAGCTCTCCTGTAAACATCATCTGCGACACAATACGCTCATTTAATTCTTCTGACTGTACATCGAAGTTTTCACATGCTCTCCATAAGTAATACATATTTTCATTGGAAGAATTATGATAAAGTGACATATATCTTAGTATAACTTCATCGTATTTCTTATTTGCAAAAAGGTATGAACATATATTATTAATAACAGAATCATAACCATATTCCGAATCCTCAATAAAATATCTGCAAAGCCTGAAAAGCTTTATCATATCCACACCTGAAAATCCCAGACTGTTGATGATATTATATGCCTTATTATACATCCTGTTCTCAATATATATATCCGTAAGTCTCTCAAAATCCAATGCATCAAGCTGTGTACCTTCAACATTGTTATAACTTATCATAAATTCGCCGGCATCTCCATGATTATAATAATAATCTATTATCCATGAATTAATACCTTTTTTGTAAGTATCTTCAAGTTCATCACAGCTAAGAAGCTTTACACAGTTATCAAGTGCCTTTCTGCTGTGATTATTATTTCTTATATTATTCTCATGTACAAATATTGTTATATTGATATTATTACAATTATTATCACTTACAAGCTGTGATAATATCTTGTTATTATCAAACACTCTCTCAAGCTCATACTTGACATTACAATATCTTCTTATTCCTTTGGCATCCTCAAATGCAACAGTGCAGTTGTCCGTATACATCTGTACAAAGGCAGCATGGTTAATTACCGGATATGACATCTCAATATCAAATTCCTTATGCCTTACGATAACATTTGTAATACTCTCATCAAAGCATGTAATCTTATATGCAAATACAAATCTGCTTAAAAAATCCCTATTGTCATCATCTACCTTGACATTCATAAATATATGTCTGTAAATAATACACAGATTATTGTCAATATGCCTTAACTTCATCTGCTCATACGCAAACTGCTCTATCTGATAGCTGTACTCTTTCATCACCTCTGCATTATCAATCTCATTTGTCAATACATTGGCATAAAGATATGCTTTATTTTCATAATCTAATTGTGGTTCATATGCAAAATACATAAGAACTATCTTAGGCAGTCTGCCCATCCTGCTCTTATCAAGGCTTGCCATATAAAATTCATACAGCCTTGTTATTCTAAGCTTCCTTAAAATGCCCTTTTTATATATTTCAAAATACTGTTCTCCCATGAGTTCATTTCTTATCATATGAGTTACAAGAACATTAAGCATATCATCATCACTAAACATATTATTAAGCTGCTCAAGCAGTCCTAAGTATTTAAGATGAGCTATCTTTTCTTCAGATATGAGGCTGCATACATACTTTGCAAGCTTCTCTGTTACAAGTCCATATCTGCATCCGAAATATAAAACCTGTAATTCAAAGTCATTAAGCACCCTTAAAAGCACCGGTTGTTCATTCATTACAAGCATGGCTTCATAATACATGACAGGACTTCTGTGTCCCTTATGATACATATCCTTTATCCTTGCAAGCTTAATACTAAGATTCTTCTCTCTTTCAACATCAAGATATAATATAAGCCACAATATTCTCCAGTCATCATGTCCATTCTCATAGTATCTTTCTACGATATTAAGTGCCTTTGCGGTTATTGTGTCGTCTTTTTTCAAAAGGGAATCGACATATAAATAATAACAATATAATTCAGCATTACCATCTTTATTATCGCCTATATATTCAATTACACTATTTAACAGCCACTCTGCATCATCACTTAGCCCCTGCATAACAAATATCTGTGCCTGAGCCAGTTTATAAAATTCGTTATCACTCTTAAAAGCTCTTAATCTTGCAACCATCTGACTGCTTCTTTCAAGCCAGTCACTCATCTGCTCCTTGCGCATCCTGTAATCAAGATATCCCTTAGTAATATTATATAAGGCATTACTCTCTTCTCTCCTGCTTATATCTATAAGAGGTGTATTTCTTACTTCAAGTTCAACAGTATGTTGTGTATTGCCACTCTTTAATGTAATACGTGCAAGATTAAGTCCGGCATGAAGCTTATCTTTTTTGATAGTATATTTTACAATGCACCTGTTACCGGTAAAATTCTCCTCTGTAAGTCTTAATGTCTGTACATTTATAAAATCCGCATCTGATGTTATATCTATATTAAAATATCCCCAGTTATTTCTGGTTATTACAAGCTGCTCCTGTATGTCTTCTTCTATATTGTTAAATGTCTTTTTAGAATCGGATACTTCAAATGTAACAGGCATCTTTTTCTTAACTGCAACAAGAAATTCCTCAATTGCTGCCTGTATATCACTGCTCTTTTTAAGCACCTCATACAGACTCATAAGCTGTTCATTATCATTGATAAATACATTTTTAAATTCATCTGACATAAACAGCTGCTGCGCTTCCTTAGGTTCAGTCTGTACAAGATTGGCAAAATGAAACATATTATATGCCTTGCCAACGCTCGTATCACACATTCTTACGGTAACAGTAAAATCATAATTAATGCTTTCTTCTCCGAGATTACTTACAATATTAAAACTGCCCGTTATATGCTCCTGCGGACGGACCATACGTGTGTCAACCGAATATGTTATGTTATTAGTCCTTCCGCCAAAATTATTTTCCGGTATAACAACCACTGGATTAGTCGAATATACCACTCCTTTAACAAATTCTTTTGAGCTTATAATAAATTCTTTTTCGTATACCCTGCCAGTCTCAATCTGTTCACTTATACTCTTATCTGATAATTCAACAGATGCCTTTTCATATATAAAATTGCCTCTTGCTAAACGGTTAATATTGTCCTTCATTAATATCAGCCTCCGATTGTATTCTTCGCATATGTTCTTTTATATTCTTCTCATATCCCATATCTGTCGGTTCATAAAATTGTGTACCAACAAGTGTATCAGGAAGATACTGCTGTCTTACATAATGATTAGGATAATCATGCGAATACTTATATCCTATACCATGTCCAAGCTTTCCGGCACTCTTATAATGTGCATCCTGAAGATGTGGAGGCACAGGCGCCGTAGTCTGGTCTTTCACCGTCTCCATAGCCTTATCAATTGCCATTATTGCCGCATTACTCTTAGGTGCTGTAGCAATATATATAACAGCCTGTGCAAGTATTATTCGTGCCTCCGGCATACCGATTCTTTCTACTGCCTGCGCTGCCGATACGGCAACCTGAAGTGCCTGCGGGTCAGCATTACCAACATCTTCACTTGCACATATCATCATTCTTCGTGCTATAAACTTCACGTCTTCACCCGCATATAACATTCTTGCAAGATAATATACAGCCGCATCCGGATCAGACCCTCTCATGCTTTTAATAAATGCTGATACTGTATCATAGTGGTTATCACCTGTCTTATCATACTTTATCACACGCTTCTGTATACATTCCTGTGCTATCTCAAGTGTAATATGAATAATACCATCAGCAGATGCCTTTGTAGTAAGTATTCCAAGCTCAACTGCATTAAGCGCATTCCTTGCATCACCATTTGAAATATCTGCAAGAAATTCAAGTGCATCCTCATCTATATGTGCATTAAATGCACCCATACCTTTATCCTTATCATACACAGCCCTGTTAATAAGAGTCTTTATGTCTTCTTTTGAAAGTGGCTTTAATTCAAATATAACCGACCTTGATATTAACGCTCCATTTACTTCAAAATACGGATTCTCCGTTGTCGCTCCTATAAGTATAATCGTTCCATCCTCAACATATGGAAGAAGATAATCCTGCTGTCCTTTATTAAATCTGTGTATCTCATCAACAAAAAGAATTGTCTTTTTACCATACATTCCCATATTATTCTTAGCTGCGGTAATAACATCCTCCATATCTTTCTTTCCGGCAACCGTTGCATTAATCTGCTTAAATTCGGCACTTGTCGTATTGGCAATGACCTTTGCAAGTGTTGTCTTACCGGTTCCCGGTGGACCATAAAATATTATTGAGCTTATCTTGTCTGCCTTAATTGCCCTATATAACAGCTTATCTTTACCAATAATATGCTGCTGTCCAACAACTTCATCAAGCGTAGACGGTCTTAGCCTTGAAGCTAATGGTGATTCGTTTTTCATTGTATTTTCACGCATATAATCAAATAAATCCATAATTATCAGTGCCTTTCTGAAACGATTGATAATATCATATAATTAATATTTCTAATATATCACATTTTATGACAAAAAAACACCTCTAAACTGTGATTTATTGAAACAAGGGGTGTAGAGACGGGCAGGCTGTGGCTGATAT